>Ga0208153_100072_pt1 | contig 44075 bp, 54 predicted proteins | sample Wag42014_10_18_FD_187331 | JGI IMG/M metagenome (GOLD analysis project Ga0208153, IMG submission 187331) | Deep subsurface shale carbon reservoir microbial communities from Ohio, USA - Utica-2 Time Series 2014_10_18 (SPAdes) (version 2) ... | reverse complement strand
TCGGGTCAGCGTCATCTCCTGTCCCGTCACCGGCAGCTGACGCATCAAAAAAGTAACCTTGAGATGTCCAATTAACCTCATCGAGGGCGTAATTGTTGTCATTTGGCATGATAATTTGACCGTCAACTAACTTCAGGCCTCCTGTCCATTCCCAGACGTTACCTACCAAATCGGCAATACCTGTAAAATCATCGTTGTGCCTCCAACTGGCTGGACCTGAACCTGTCAATGATCTTGCTGTACCTGCTGCGCCCGGTGCAAGACCGTCCTGTCTTACTGCAGTTTCATGAGTAAGCTCATGGCTGCGGCCGTAATCAGTGTTGCCGCGGGGTTGAAAGCCGTTCTTGAGGCAATACAAAGCAACTGCAGCCCATTCCCAGTTTGTCATCAAGTGCCAGCCAGCACCTTTGTTCTTACAGTAATTATTTGCATCATCATAGGTTACGTAATTTGCCGGATCCATCCCGGGCAAAGAAACAGCGCGTCCGTCCTGAACAGATGCAAGCTGCTGCCCGATGAAAATCTCGCTCTTTTCTACCCCCCCGACAATAAAACCGGGGAAAACACCTGTTCCAAGAGCGGGATCAATATCCTCATTGTTGAACTTCGGGATTACATGACAAAATGAAGGATAACCTTTGTCATCGTACAATACTGTTACTTTACCTCCTGTTGCAGCTTCGACTGAGGCACGCAATGTGTCTTTTGTAAAAATTGTTGGCATTTTATATTCCTCCTTCTGTGTTATTATTTATTGGCTTCTTTTCCCATAGAATTATTTTAACTTTTTCTTGGTTAACCGGTTTTCTGGTTTTTTCAAAAATCTTGTTCCCGTCTATATCTGTCTCACCGGTTTCGATGTAGTCATATTCTGCCGGCGGGATGAAAATGTTTGCCAAGTACCTGGAGTTTTCTTTGACATCGATTATTTTTTGTTCGTCTGTCTGAAGACTCCCGAGATCAAAAGTTTCCCCTCCGATAGTTACAACATCGGCATCGACGGTACATGCAGAATATTCTGCGTCTTGTTTTCCTTTGTATTCAAAGTTCATGTAAATACCTCCTTATAACTTGTTTTTTAATACGTTGTAGCGCACACGCACCTTATCCGCTGTGCCGTTTAGATATATGCTAAATCCGTTGCTGGCTCTGTCCCCTACGTAACAATATCCGAGCTGAAAACCTCCGCCTTCAAAATCGAGAATATCAAGTTGCACAAGGTATTCATCATCGAGCAGATCGAATTCAAGAGGTACATAGATAAGCGGTGCATTTGCAAGCAGTGTCGGATATTTTGGTTCAAGCACTCTGACATCATTCAGTGTGCAATTTCCTATATACGGATCAGTAGCCTCTGTTGAACCGGCAGGAACATTTATCCTGTAGAGTGTTATGCTGTTTTCCGGGGGCTGAGTATCGAGCGTTGTGCAGTCAACCTGTATATCACCATTGATATCTTCCCACAGGAACAAATAAGAATCTTTGGCTACACTACCTGTGTTAGGCGGGACATTTGCAGTGTTAATCAGTTCCGGCACTGCAATTAACCTGCCATGCATATAGACCAGCCCGGAAGAGAGTGAGATATTTCTTGTTGAGTCTGCACTTTTAGAAGCAACACAGCCTTTCACAACACCTCTGTTATATATTGTTGCAATGCCTGTTTGATTTCTCTGATCAAGCGTTTTCAGTATCTCTTTGTTTGCAACTGAAGCCTCATCCAGAGAGAGAGACATACCTGAAAATATCTCGTTTAACACTGTGTCTAACTCTTGCTTTGATACATATGGCATCTGTTCAAAAATCAGATCGCCGGCTGCACCTGCTATCGGCACTTTAAAACGTATAGTACCACCTATACCGGCTGTCTTTTGAAACTTTGGCATAGGGCTTACGGACACTAATGTTTCGGATAGATTTGCATCAACATATATTATGCCTGCTGCACCCACCCATTTTGTATCTGAGAAATCATATGGGATCGGACATTCGAAAGTTAGTGTGCCGTTGTCATCAAAATATGCCCTTGCAATATCAAATTTTCCCAGCAGATAAGCAGAAAGTGATGAAAGTGTTGAGTTTTCATCCCAGGAAACAGTGCCTGAGGATGTATCTGTACCATATAAACAAAATTTCGTTACATTCTCACGCAGATTGCTTGTGAGAATATCAATGCCCTGGCTGGTGGGCAATCCTGTTACTGACATTTGTGCCTCCTTTTATATATAAAAATTTATGATACCTTGTGCTCCTATATATTTTGTTGCGGATCTTTCTATTTCCAAATCAGCTTTATCGATTTCATGAGAAAAAATTCCGGCACTTTTTAAAGATGCAGCTGTATTGCTTTCTATTGTAAAAGAATCCTCTGTATCAATGTTGAATATTTTCCCGATAGGCGTATAAAAAGAAACAGCTTTCTCAAGCGAGAAAGCTTTCTCAGGCTCAATATCGTTCAGTATACCAGATTGTATTGTCATCTTTGTTTCTGACAGCAGATCAAAATCAACATAATACTTGCTTCTAACGTTTTTCATTTGATCTATTATGCCCAGTGCATTATAAAGATGTTCAATATCTTCTGCTATTTTTAAAAAGATATTAAAAGTATATGGCTCCCCGGATCCACCATCCTGAAACCATTCTTTAATTGTTGCTTCTATACCTATTATATCAAATGCTTTTTTTACAGACCATGGGGTCCCCTTGTAGCGGTGTAAGAGTATCGCATTTCTGATGAGCTCAGCTTTTTGTGTGATGTTAAGATTTTCTGACCACCCTTCAAAGCGTGTCACATGAAATTGCCAGCCGAGCAGTTCAAGTATCTGCTCACTTTGATTGTCTAATGAAGAAAATATTTCTGCGTTTTTAATGAGTCCTGCAGCTTCAAGAATATGAGGATCCACAGTGTCAATAATTTTTGATATATTACTGTCTTTGATCAGATTTTCAGGCAGTATATTTTTCAGCGATATATCAGTATATTTTTTACTCATCTTCAAGCCCGCCGTAAGTTATTGTGCTTGTTGCTGCTATAGCTACAGACGATCCAGCAACCTCAGTGTAGGATGGGCTGTTCACTACAACTCTTTTGGCGCCTGCGTTCTGGATAACTCTTATTAGTTCTGATGGATTTATATCTCTGCCGAGTTTCTCTTTTGTCCAATCTGTAAAATTTTTAACGCCCTCCTGCACTCTCTGCTGTATCTTGCTTGAAACTGATGCATCAGAATTATTGATATAGTACACGATATCGATAGTGTAGTTAACCTGCTGCGGCTGATATACAGATACGGAATCGGTAAGCGGCCGTTTTTTTTCAGTTGTAAGAATATCCTCCACATCCTGGATAACGGCAGCGTCCGGCAATCCGCCGTTCTTCATAAGCGGATATACATCCACGACACCCGGACTGGGACTGCTCACATAAACATCAGCTATATCTGGATGTGCTGTTTTTGCCCAATATTCATATGCACCTGCCGGTCCTGCTGTGCTGAATTTTTCCGGAGCTATCTGTATCCGGCTTCTGAAATGCTCATCAGTTTCATAGTCTGCACCTCCCAGGGATGTTGTGGTATTTGTTACAGATTCTATATACCCAACAGGATCCACAATTGTCACTATTTGCCCTGCAGTAAAACCATTACCTGCCTGGCCGGCGGTGGTACATATGCATTTTACTGTTACGTTCGTCTCTCCGGTTTCAATTATTTTTTCTTTAATTGTTTTGAAATATATTTTGTTATCAGGGGTTACTCTGGTTCCGAGCGGTATAGTTACCTGTCCGCTGTAATCCTGGTTCTTGTTGAATTGCACATCCACTGTTGCATATGATGGTTCTAAGCGTACAACATCTAACAAGACTGCAATATGGTCAAGATTATTACCGGTTGCATACGCTAAAAGATTGCTCTTAGCTGCGGAATCGATAAGAAACCGTTGCTGAGAAATAACATACGCAAGACCTTCAAGAAATAATCTTACAGGATCACCTGCGTAAAGTGTTTTTCCGGAAATATTTTCAAATGCATTTATTATCTCCTGCTCTACTTGTGCAGGATCAGTTTCTACAAACTTTATGTCTTCAAGAATACTAATATCCATCTTTCACCCTCACGCGCGCGGTTGGATATATTTTACCGTTTATATCACCGCTGAATTTTACTGATATTATTTCTGCTCTCGGTTCATATTTTTGGACAGCATCGATGATTTCAGACCTCAAGAGCGCTTTTGCCCTTTCTGTAGGTGCATCAAGAAATATGGCAGATATCCCGAAATCCCTGTCAAGAGGCAGACTGCCCTTAATTGTTGACAGTATCATGGCTATATTTTGGAATATCTCCCTATGTCCTTCAGGAAAAAAAACTACTTCGTCTAAATGCAGTGTAGATACTTCAAAATCATTGCTTTTCATAGTCAACATACTCTGTCAGTTTTATTGTAACGCTTGCATTTATAATGTTTCCCCGGTTATCTATATGCTCCCGTTTTTCAGAAATACTTTCCAGGACATATTTTCCAAGTATCTCCTCACCCACCACCAGGGCTTTTTCTTCTCCGGCGTCAGCCAGTTGTTTTAGTTTGTCAATTTCTTGTTTTGGGTTTACGCCCAGTGAGGCTTTCAACTGTATGCTCATGCTTACTGTGCAGTTTTCAGCTCCTGTATGCTGCAGCACAGGTTTACCGTTATATATTTCATGCTTTGCAAATTTTATTTTTGTTTCTCGGCTGAAATCTCCGAAAGTTTTCACCTTGTCAGCCGAAACATTAAAAACAATATCTCCGTAAGTTCCTATCATTCGGGCTCTCCACTTGTGCCGCTTCCGGGGTTAACCCCGCCGTGAACGTGCGAGTCATATTCAAGACCGCTATCATTGTTTATCTCGGTTGCCTGGAGCCTGCCGACAATTTTTGCCTGAACACTTGCCCCGCCGGCTCCGGTTAATGCACCGCCGCCGCCTAACATGCCTGCTTTATATGTAAACAGACCGTTTACTGTTAATTTCCCTGTGAATTCCGAGTCAGGACAATCAACAAGAACCTTTGAAGGACTTCTGACTGTCACATCTCCCTTGGAATCTACAAGAACATTCCCGGCATTTGTTACGGTAATATCTCCCTTTGTATGTGCCTGCAGGTGATGACTTGACCGATCATATTCAATCCAGGTGTCGTCATCGAAGGTAATATGTTTTTTATCCTGGCTGGACACAGGTACAGCGTCGGCTTTCGAATAAAAAGAACCGATAACAAAGCCCTGCTCGAGACCGTTCGGGAGATACATACATAAAACATGTTCGCCGACATCCGGCATAAAATAGCTTTTGTCTCGAAACGTTTTTGCATAGAGTACCGGCAGTTCTGATGAAATAACGTCATCGGCATCAGGCAGCTCAACCCTCACTGTCGCTCTGTCAGGATATGTATTTGTTACTCTGCCGATCCTGACCATACGCTTTATAAGCATTTCCAGCTCGTATATTTTATTCATCTAATACCCCAGTGTTTTTTTAAGTGAAAGCGATGTTGTGTAACCGTTGCCAGCCAATCTGTGTGTGCAATTTTCGATGGAGTATTTCCCGTCAAAAACACCAAAATTCTCGAGCTGCACGTTTGAGCCTGCCGCAAGGCCCGGAGCCCCCATAAGGTCGATTGAGGCTGACACTTCTTCCTTGTTCTTTTTTCGCAACTCGTTTTTTGCTCTTTGCTGAGCTCTTGCAGGTGATTCAACCCGCTCATTTATTTTTAAAGTGTGGCCGGTTTCGGGAGCATCTCCCGGAGTAAAAGTATAGGATTTTTGTTTTTTTTCTTTAGCGTCCCAATAGCTTACACTGCAAGCTTTGTAGATGTCATATGCCTTTGTTGTAAAATTCCATGTTTTTGCCTGTTTTGCTTTCCTGATATACATCACCGGCTCATTGCTGTCATATTTTGCTGCATTATAGACTGCTATCTTCCTATCTGTAACTTTCAGTTTTACACCGTGGGATGTACATATGCGCTGTAAAAAAGCAAGATCACTTTCTTCTGCCTGATCGGCTCTTTCTATCTGCGGATTGATATCAGAATCAAAAAAAAGAGCAAAACCGTGTTTGTCAGCAACATAGCTGACAATATCACGCAAGCTAAACTGCTCATAAGCTCTGCTCTTTTTTTCATTCCTGATACTTGTATCAACAAATGCGGATACTGCTTTAATAGAAAATGTATCCGGAGGACCCGAAGCCGTAACCTCATCGATTGTGAACTCTCCAAAATTTACGCTTACATCTTTTCCGTTTTCCCAGTTGCGGCACATCACTCCTGCGCTGATTTTGGCGCCCTTCGAGGGAAACCAGTCTTTGTGCCACAACCCTGCTGCGTCGTGAAGTTGTATCTGTACATCATCGGCAGTGTCTGAGGCGTTATCTGTGAAAGTAAAGCTGCTTAGCATAGGTGCTATATCAGCAGAAATATCTTTACTTTCATATTCGAGTATAAGTTCTGCTCTTCTCATTTGCGTCTCCAGGGTGGCAGGTTTTTGACCTGAGTGTCTACGCTTATATCGGGAATGTTCAGCTTTGTGCCTGCTGAAAATATTGCAATACCTGACTCTTCAGGATTTTCAGACATAAGCTTATCAGTAAGCTTCTCTGTCCCGTAAAACTTTTTTGATATACTGTCCCAGCAGTCACCTTGCACAGTTACATACTCACGCATATGAGACCCTCGCTGTGTCTGACTCAATATCTTGTAATAGTTTTTTCAGGTTCTCTTTATCAAGCCGCAACGCTTTCTGTATTCCGTTTTGAATATCGTTTCTATCTGTGGCAGGACCGCTATAATAGATTGTTGGACTGTAAGTAATATGGATCTGTTTCTGCCTTGTACCCGCAGGGGTGTTTACAGACACAGCAGGAGATGTATTTTCATTGAATACATTAGCAACAGGCGCCGGAAGTTTTAACATCGAAAGACTCTCTCCAAAAGCAGATGCAAGTCCTTTTTTGCCTTTATCCACACCTTCGGCCAATGTCCCCGGTATCCTTGATCCTGACTTTGTAAGATCTGAAAGCGGTCCTTTCTTTGCATCGGAAAACGGGAGAAAATCCCTCACCTTGCCGAGCATTTTTTTGATGCCTTCAACCGGTGCCATTACTTTTGATTTTATACCGCTGACAAGTGTTCCAACAAGTTTTGCTCCGGCTTTGTACAGACTCGTTCCTTTTAAAAAGCCCATGATTTTATCAACCATCATTTTCAATGGGTTAAAACGCAATAGGATAGAGCCCAGGGTTTTTAGTTTTCCGATAATTGCAATAGGAGAAAACAGGCTCAAAAAGCTCTCTTGCCATTCTGAGAATATGCTTTTTACAAAAGACCACATCTTGCCGAAAAAACCGGTTATAAATTTCCAGTTTTTTATAACGAGATATGCACCTGCAGCCACAGCTGTTATGCCTGCAACAATCCAGCCTATAGGACTGGAAATAAATGCTACGTTAAGAAGTCTTTGAGCAACAGCCCACGCTTTCGTAACTCCGGTGACAGCCATTGTTGCAGCTGACAGGGCTTTTGTTTTCAGGGTTAACAGCCCTGTTTTGATGGATGTAAGGGATAATATGCTCGTGAGACTTTTGAACCCGGCTCTTGTGACCGGTAAACGTATGCCGACAAGCTGCATCACTTTTGCAAACCGTAAATAGCCACTTGTAAGCCCCGCCAAAGCAAAACCAACTGTAGGTACTATTATCCCCATACTTACGAAACCGCCTACGATCCAGCCCAGGCCGGTTGAAATCGTGGGAAAGGTGTCTATAAATCCCTGTATGCCGTTTGTGACAACACCTATAGCACCGGCTATATTGAGAGCTGCCGGCATAAATATCTTGGAAATAGTTGATCCCAGATTAAATATTTGCTGGCTCAAAAGCTCAAATTCTTTTCCTCTCTGGGCTGCCATAGCCATTTTTTCAGTTACACTGAGTCCTTTGCCTGCCGATTCACCCACGGCTTTTGAGGCTTCTTCAAGCTCTCCTGTTTTGTCAATCAGCAGATCTATCATTGCAGCTGCTTCCTGGGTTCCGAATGCTTTTTTTAGCTCTGTTTTTTCTATCGCATCCACAGAGCCCCCGTACTTCTCTTTTATCTTTTCCAATATCTCTGGTACTCTAAGCAATTCCCCGTTTGAGTCGGTAAAATTTAGTTTTAGCTTGTTGCCTGCCTCCTGGGCTTTGTCGATAAATGCTCTGAACTTCGTGGCAGCTTCCGAACCTTCCATTGTTTGACTAAGCTTACCTATTACAGCAAGCTGATCCTGCATGCTGTAGCCTGCTTTAGTTGCAGTAGCACCCAGTTTTTTCAAAGCTTTCGATATTTTACTTCCATCAGTTTTAAATTTTTGCACAGATGTTGCTATCCCAGCGCTCAAGTATTCCCCGAACTTTATGTCTTTTTCTTCCTGGCTAAGTTTTTCGAAACCTTCTATAATTTCAGATCCCATCTGTTCATACTGATCACGGAAAATACCGTAACCTGTAGCCATCAAATCTGTCATTGTGCCTACGGAAGATTTTGTGGCAGCAGCAGTCATTGCCGCCATCCTTGTGAACTCTCCAACACCTTTCTCAGAGATTGTTTCAATACCCGAACGAATATCATAGCTTGCTTTTATGAATTTAGGAGCAGTTGTGCCGGCAAACTCATTTGTAAATTTTTTGGCCTGCTGACTTATCTGCCCGATTCCTTTTTCAGACATACCCAGAGTTGCGAGCTCCCCCTGGGCTTTCCTCATCTGTTGCCCCGCTGCAATCACACTGCCCATTGCCGCTGCCCTTACTACAGCCCCAACCATTTTTGACTTGTAATGCTGCATGCGTTCATCAGCTGCCTGCATACCATCGTTTATTTCATTCATTCGTTTCATCTTCTTACTTGTGGTTTCTATTTTTTTAGACAGTTTATCATGCTCACCTGCAAGATCGTTTACATTTACCCCCGATTCGCTCAGCTCCCTTTTGTATCTCTTAAGTTCATTCTCTTGCTCTTTGTATTCAGTAGTCAGTTTATTTACTTTATTCACTGCTTTTTCGTAATCTTTCTGCATTTTTGCAGTAGGCTTTCTTGATTTGTTCATAGCTTCCCGCAAATCGTGCATCTTCTTTTCGTTCCTCTCCAGCTCCGCCGCATTTTTGTTGAAAGTAGCTTCCTGTTTTGTGACCCTTTTTCTCAAAGTATCCACGGCTTTTGATGCCGCATTGTACTCTTGCTGCATTGCCTTTGTTGGCACATTTGTCTCAGCTATTGCTTTGCTTATTTTGTCAAATCTGTTTTCAGCTCCTCTCAGCTCATTTTGATATTTACCGAGAGCCTGCCTGTTTGATTCAAACTGTTCTTTCAGCTGAGATACGCTGGATTCTGCTTTGCGAAATTTATTTATAAGTGTCTGGGTAGGTCGCGGGTTGTTGAGTGTCTTGCCAAGATTTTGTGCTTTCTGTTTTGCCTCGTTTAGTTCTGAGCCGAGAGAAGTAAGGTTTTTTTCAATTTTTGGGATACTATCAATTTTAGTTTTCATTGTGTTCATGCTGTCGAGAGAGCCTTTCATTTTGTTGATTTGTTTGGTTGCGCCGCCTATGCTATTCGTAAAAGACGAGCTGAGGGCTGCTCCGATAGTAAAATTAAAACCTTCTTTCATCATAAACTTTTAGCTCCTCTCTGGCTGCATGTCTTGTTTTTTGACTGGAAAGGACTACGGCAACACCGTTTTGGGTTGCCGGTCCCGTTTCCCTGTATTCATGACTTTGCTACTTTATTATAAGCCTTCACCCAGCGCCGGAATTCTCTTATGTCAATATTCATAAGATACTCAAGCGAAGTGTGGGTATTAAGGCTTAGACCCATTACTGTTTCATAATCCGCAGCTTCTCCGGCAAAAAATTTGAGATTTTCTCCTGTACCTCAGCATAATCTGCCAGATCCATTTCCTGGATAACATCTTCAGGAAGATTTGTAATATTAGATACTACCTTAATCTCGTATTCAGACTCCGTGATAAAGTCTTGTTTCATAGTATCTTTCACTTTCGGCCTGCGGACAGAAACTTCTGTGATCTCTGTATCACCGTTTTTTACCGGATATTTCAAAGTTACTTTTTCCATATTTTTACTCCATTCCCAGGTTTTTTCTTACTTCAGAAAGATAATCGATTCCATTTATCTTGTAGATATAGTTGAACTTATCGACCTCTATCTGAGCCTGTCCATCCAGCTCTTTTTTGAAATAGATAAGCTCCCACTCTTGCGAGATATCCATAGATGCCGAGGTTTCGAGCTTGCCGCCGTCAATGGACTTAGGTGTACCTTTGATAAAATATCGCAGCGGTATGTGCACGTATTTGCCGCTGCCTTTGTCAAACTTCTGGATAGAGCCTCTTACGTCCAACTCGTGAAGCTTGGGAGCGTTCAGCGCTTCGGCCTGTTTTTCAACAGTTCTCCATGTCACCCCCAGCGTCATTGAGCCTGTAAGGCCTGCCGTCGGGCTGTCTATTTCTCCGGCCACTCCTGCTCCGGATACGGTGTCTGTCATAGCTTCTATAGCCGGAGGTGTTACATCAACAACCCCCAGCAGTTCTTTATTGTCATTGTAGGCCTTAAAGCCTGTTATTCTTTCTTGCATATCTCACCCCTTAACCGAACAGAGCCTGAAGATATTCAGGGTCATATTCGAGTATAAATCTTATATCTTCTGCTGGACTCGGCGGCGTAACGTGCAAATGAAAGCGAATAATGCCATTCATTATATCGGTTACAGGATTTTCTTCTTCAACAAAAGAGATCCTGCCGCCCAGAATTATTTCTCTTGATGTTAAACCGTTCAGCCAGAACTGAATGCTGTCCACAATGGTAGCTATAAAACGCCTGCGTATCGGGAAATCTACCCGTTGCCAGTATGTCAGCACTATGGTGTTTCCTATCCAGGAGAACATCCTGCGAATCGGGATAAAAGTATCCTTCACGTCGGTTATGTCAGGATACGCAGCAGTTCTGTTGCCCCAGCATACCCAGCCGTTCATGAAATTCAGAGCTGTGACAATGCCGTTCTCGTTCAGGTAAGTAGCCTCGTCGTTTGTCAGCCATACTTCCTTGCCGCTGTATATCGCTCTGTCCATAACAAAGTTTTTGTTGGACGGAGATACATAGGGAACTGACTCATTGTCTGCATCAGTGGCAGCCATCACACCGGCAACCTGTGTGCTCATCCATATCTCTTTGTCACCAAGCGCTGTTTTCGGCCAGCACAATAACATGTCCTCATCGATGAGACTCTTTTGTTGTTTGAACGCTGGGATGTCAGAATACTTTTCAATGGAAGCATCCTGAATATCTGCGATTGCAACACATCTGAACAGACCGTTTATGCCTTCTGCCTTGGCCGCCAGGAGTGCAGCAACGTCAACATTATAAGACCATCCTGGAGCAAGCAGAGCTCCGGGCACCATACGGAAACGTGTAAAAACTTCCGACACAAGCTCAAGGCCTGTCTTGACTCCTGTTGCTGCATCGATGCCGCCGATAATATCATCCTTGACTACTGCACTGGGATCCAGCTTCGAGTAAGATACCGTAATATCATTTGAAGCTATTGACCCTGTGTCTATCTTTTTGATTTCAATATAACCGTCTGAATCAAAAGCTACTGTGTAGTCTGTGTTAAGCACATACGTTGTTGTCCCGCCGGAATCTTTCACAACAATAGTATCTTTAAGAATCCCTGTCTCAGGTATCGTAACCTTGCCATCGGCAAGAGTTACGGCGGAGCCTGTAATCTCTGTTTTGTGTGTAGCCGGATCAAGCACATTCACAAACACAACCGGCTTGCAGCCGTACATGACAAAATACGCATGCATCATTTCACAAAGAGTGTAATTTGCATAATCATCAAGATAGCCGAGCTCCTCAACTGCGTCTGCATAGCTGTAACAGAGAACCGGCTTGTTTACATTTTCGGTCTTTCCCATGTTCAGCGGTGCAGTACCGAAAACAACCGGCAGCGCCGAGTCAACCGATCTCGGCGGCAACAGGCTTGTAGCCTGTTCATAAATTCTTATACCGTGTCCCATCATTCACCTCTTATCGCTTCGAAAATGTCTCTCAAAGCACCTTTGTTTTGAAGTTCTCTGCGTGTAGCAGCAACCCTGTCAGGCGTTACGAAAAGCTGCCTGGATTCAGGCCTGTTTTCCTGAAGTTTTTTCGCTTCAGGATTAAGTGTTTTCAAAATCGTCCCGTGCATCAATCCTGGCATCGATGGACCGAGATACACAATCGCCTGTTTTTTTGTTGCAGGCGCTTTCTTTGTTGAAGTTTCCTGTTCCTTTGTTTCCGAACTTTTGAAATTTGTTTTAGTAGCCACTGTCTTCCTCCATTAATTCTGGCATTTGTGAAACTGTTTCGTACATAGGCTGTATTCCGCCTACTGCATACTGAACAGCTTCCCTGCTGATTTTATCAACTCCCCACTTGATGCCGTTCCCGTCAAGGCGGAAAGCACCAATAGTGCGGTTCTTATTCAGTATCTCTCTTGCTCTGTCCACAAGGCGCAGCACTTCAAACAGTGCGCCGTCTTTTCCCTCGGACTTTATTGAGCTGTAAGCGCCGCAAAAGATATTTATTGGTATTGACGTTGTTTCCAGGTTATCCTCAGCTTCACGCGGCGGCTCTATTACGATATACGGCCAGTCACTGTCATTTATCCTGGGTGGTAGAGAATCAATGTATACCTGTGGCAGCTGATCTTTGGCCAGGCTGTCTTTTTTCGAGAAATAAACTTCGCCTTTCTCGAATTCAGCTTTAAATAACTCCACAAGTGCTTCAAGCAAAGCCCATGTATTCACTTTTTGCCTCCGTGTTTATATCCTTCTGTCAGCTGATGCTTTAGCTCCTTTTGAAAGCGCATTGATATGTTAGGCGTTATTTCATCCAGCAGGTCATTTGACCTTGCCATTTGAGGCACTGACATCCCTACCTGTTTATATATCTTGTCTCTTGAGTCAGTTTTACCTGTTGATCTGCTTGACTGCCTTACGTATATATTAAGTCCTCTTACCGGTGCATCAGCTATAAAACTGCCAGGCAATTTATAGCGCTTCCCTTTCATATATTCGATTGTAAGCCCGACATTTGGAGCATCTGCACCACGGGTTATTCCTGCAGGAGAATGTTTAAAAAGAATAAGCGGCGGCCTCTTTGCGCGGCCTTTTTCACCCAGCCGAATCTTGAATTTCAGATCATTATTATAAGGACCGAATGTTTTTACAGATCCATACTCATCGAAAACTTTTCTGGGCGCCGTGTATTTTTCAGCTATAGCGTTCTTCAGATCTGATAGAAAACCTTTGCCGGCTCTTCTTATAGCTCTTTCAGCACTCTTTTTTACACGCTCAGGGAATGTGCGCATATAATCCTGCACCCAGTCAAGCGCCTCGGCATCGAGCGTTACATCCAGCTCCACAGGCTTTTCTGAGCTGTAGGGTGCTGGTTTTCTTTTTGCCATTACCTGCCTTCTCCTTTGATGCAAGTTATCTCAAGCATTGTGCCTGACGGTTCCGCCTCATCGATTGTGTAGTGTTCGCCGTCGATTTCAACAAGCGAGCCTATAACCGGCGGATTCGGCAACACAGCTTCCTGGACAAAAACTTTATACCTTTTCTGTATAAGTCCGTTTGTGCTTATATCTTCCAGGTTTTTCATAGGATCCGAAACACTTTCCGGTATAACTTTTATATCTTTGCCGTCCCAATTTACGATTTCAGCAAATTCATCAGTGTTTAGCATTGTTTCGGCATCTTTGAAAAAAGTGTCTTTCAATATCATTTTGTTTTTCCTTTTCTTTTATCGATAGTTCTAAGTCCGAAATATGCTGGTACAGCAATATAGATAAAATCCCTGAGCCCTTCTGCATAAATCGCCGGCACTTCAACTCCGAGCCCTGCGAGAATACCGAAAAGAGTAAAGGCAAGTAAAAGATATACAAGCGTCATCGGACGAATGTTTTTTGATAGAAAAGACTCGCTCCCCGAGTCAGCTTCCCAGCGTTTTGTAACCTGCCTGTCAAGACTTTGTTTATCCTCCAGCAGCATTTTTAGTTCTGTGTTTTTCTGCTCCTGGAGTTCTTTTAGTTTCTTTATGCCTTCAGGGCTCTGAGCCTCTTTTTCAAGATCAACCCCGAGCATATCTTCAACTTTCTCTTTTCCTTTTTGGGCAACAGCTTCTCCGACGGTTTCCAGTCCGTTTGTTGCAAGTTTTGTGATCAGCGGGGCAACCGCTGCTGCTATAGTCCCAAACATTATCTCACCCCTGTTTTCATCTGCTGGGAAAGTTCATTTGATCTGCTCTCCCCCACATCTTTTTTAGCCCATTTTGAATCAAGCATCTCAATAGATGCCGCTTCAAAATCACCGGCTTCTATATATTCAAATGTTTTTTCAAATTCCAGAAAAGAGGTAATGCCCATGTTGAAACACATGTTTATCAATACATCCTGCCTTGCCTTGTTGAGAGTGTTAAAAAATGGCAGGTTGTTTTCAAGTTCTTTCCTGCTGCGCTCGATATCATTTTCAAGCATATACATTGCTTCCTGTTCGTTTATTCCGTTATCTTCTATATTTCTGCCTACACCTATTGTCAGCTTACCTTTTGTATCTTTGTAAGGATACAGACGTAAGCCTTCATGCCTCACAAGCTGGCGGGCAAGAAATGTTTCCGTTGTTTTCTTTTTTCTGAACTTTGCAATAGCTGCACGCAGATTCACTTATTCCCCCCGATCGTTCTTTCGTCTATTTTTTTATAGACTTTGCCGATCTCACTTCCGAACCGCTCTTCAAATTTATCAAAACGTCTGTTGTTATCGTCTTCATGTTTTAACAAATCCGCTTTTTTCACATAGTTTTCCGCAATATTAACTTTCAATTCATTTGTTGCTTTTGAAATCGAATGCATATTTTTCCAGATCGGAAAAAGCACAAGTGCTGCAACTGCGGAAATTATCTGTAAGATCATAAGTATTTCATCCATAAAAACTCCCCTGCCTTTTTTAAAGGGCGGCAACATAGTACCGCCCTTCATTCAACAACCTTCAGGAGGTTTGCGGGTCTTCTACGACCCCTTAAGTGCTTTAGCAAGCACAGGTATCAACTCTGCCTTGGTGCTGTCAGATTGGTGCTCAACTTCCATCTGCTCGAGATAAGTCTTTATTTCACCGACTGTGAGTTTGTTGAGCTCCGCTTCTACTTGTTCGACTGTGAGATTTTCATAATCAAGTTCACGTGTTCTTTTGCCGTTTTCGCTTCCCTTGTTTTCGGTTTTTTTGCCGGAATATTTTGTCACAGCTCCGTTGTTGAACAACCTCTTGAATTCCGCCTCATCGAGTGCGACTTCCGTCCCTGGGGGCTGAAATTCGCCCTTTGATTTTATCGTATGTAGAGTCATTGCTTTTATTGTTTTACCCATAAATTACCCCCTTATATTACCGTAGCCACGAGAACTGAATCCGGGCTGGTTAGTGCAGGCAAAGGCGCCGATTCCACTTTCAGTTCCATCCCTTTACCATCCAGGTCTTTACGATCAACAAACTTCTCAAGTGCTGCCATACCTCCGGCATGCATATTCTGCACTGCTCCGTGCAGCAATCTGTTATCGGCTGATGAATCACCCAAAAGAATCTTGTCTTCAGGCATCAGCGGCAGACTTGTCTGAGTGTCCTCATCAAAGTACCATTCATTATAGCTGTAAATTTTGCCGAATTCAGGTATTGCTCCGTGGTATACAACACCGCTGCCAATAGGAGTCTGCTCAAGCTGAGCAATATTGAATCCGCTGGTTGCGTAATGATCCTTCACAGCTTGATGCGAAAAGAAATTTTTTATTACGTTGGCTCCTAAGACTACTGTGTCGGGTGTGTATCCTCTCTTGTTCAGGAGTCTTCTGAAATTTCTCAGATCATCAATAGGATCTGACGCTGCATCACTCCAGAGATCTGTACTTGTCAAAGTTACTGTCAATTCAACATCTCTCTGATAGTCTATTTCATACTCAACGCCTTCTCCGGAAACAACAGTTTTGCCTTCAAGCAGCGCCTGAGCAGCATAATATTCTTTTCTGCGCTCAATACTGTCATCAAGCCTGGAAAGTTCTTTTGCAACCTTTCTTGCAAGACGCATTTCAGGAGTTATGGTGTCGCCGTAAGGATTTTCACCGGCAAACCTTTTTGCCATATCCTTCGGAGTGATAATTGTTTTTGGGTGCAGATAGGGTGCTTTGAACGTTCTTTGTTCAGAACCGTCTTTCTTCACTACAACACCGCCGACTACAGGTGATACCACCGGCGCAAGTTTCCTGCCTCCGGTTTTTTCGATATCAACCTCTATAAATTCCGTGTCAGCCGGCAGCTCTGGTTTAAAAAAAGTATCAAGGAAAAAACTTCCCTTATATACTCTTTGCTGCACAACACGATTAAGTGTTCTTCTGTCAAATACATCAGGCATTTCTCACCTCACACTGTTTTTCTGATTATAATTCCCCTCAAGTGAAGGGGGTTTCTTATGCTGTCTACGGTATGCCCTGTACCTATTGTCAGGGCTTCTTCTGCAAACTCGCCTGTGATATACGCCGTAGCGACCACATCGACTGCGCTTGCATCAACATCTTCGGCCAAAATCATTTTCGCGTCTTGTGAACCGTCTGTAGCAGCCGATTCGGATAAGACAGCCTTACCGGAAGCGGTAACAACTCCCAGCACCGCGCCGCGTGTTAGTACCTGCCCGCTGGCAACAATAATACTTTTTGCCTTAATTGGAAAATCACCTGCTATCAGGTTATCTGGGATATACTCACTCATTTTTCTTTCCTCCTGCTGATTCGATCATGTAATTCTCAAGATTTGCCTGAGCGGTCTGCTTATCATCTTCAGACCCTTTTACTGTCCTTGGAGCTTCATCTTTCAATGATGCCAGGATGTCATTACCGGCTGTTTTCATTTTCTGCAGCACTTTTGCAGCAGCTTCCGGTCCGGTTGTTTTGCCGTCATATTTCAATTCGGCAATCAAATCCTCTGCACCTGTGATTGATGCGTCTTCCACAGCTTTGATTCTGTCTCTTTCGTCTTTTGCGCCTTCCTTTTTAAGTGCTTCGGCTATTTCCGGATAATCCGCTTTTACGGTATCCGGAGATAACTCTTTCTCTTTGCCGGACATATCTTCTTCAGATTTGCCTGTGGTTGCTCCGCGTTTTACTACCATGGTGGCATCCTCCTTTTCGCTTAATTCTTTTATTAGATCTTCCATATTTCCAAGCCTGTCAGCCAGACCGGCATTTACAGCACTCGTACCTATACGAACGCCGCCAAAATCGCCCGCTTTTACAACAGCTTCTGCAGTCATATTTCTGTATTTCGCTACCCTGTCGATAAACACATCCGCCATCTCATCGATAAGCCCCTGTACTTTTGATTTTCCTTCCTCTGTCGAGAAATCAGGACGCTTATTCGGGCTCTTGCTTGATACAATCTCAACACTGTTCTCATCTTTGTTTGTATAAAGCGTTGTTACAACACCGATGCTGCCTGCCTGTCCCATTGCGTCAATGATGATTTCATCTGCAGCGCTTGCTATAAAATAACCTGCGCTTGCGGCAAGTGAGCCTACATAAGCCTTTATCGGTTTTGTGTCTCTGAAATTATAAATGGTTTCGGCCAGCTCATGTATACCCGACACCTGACCGCCCGGGGAATCTATGTCCAGGATGATTGCTTTTACATCCGGGTTTTCCACTGCCGTATTTAATTCCTGTGCGAATATTTCTATCGATGTTGCTCCGCACATTGCAGTAAACAGGTTTGCATATCGAAATATGGGACCGGTCACAGGGATAATGGCCACTCCGTCGCGAACAGTTGTTTCTATTGTATTCTTCAGTGGTTCACCCGATTTCAATTGCACAGCATCAAAGTTATTGTTTTTATGCTGCAGAGCTATATCGTACATTTTCTGCAGAGCATCGCGCTGCATTGCCCACTGCTGAGCAAGTAATGTTTTTAGAATCATTGCGCCTCCTCTTTTTCAAGCTTGTTGTCACGTCTCTTCCTTACCTCAACCCCGCGCTGTTCCGTCTTTTTCTCCCAATCTCCGCCGGTAAGATTTGCAGTCTCTTCTTTTAGTGTCGATATACCAACATTGATTCTTTCTTTTGCGGCTTTTATCTCTTTCAGCTCATCGATCATGCCTTTTGCGGGTCCTATCCAGTTAGCGGAGAGATAAGCTTTGCGCTTCATGGGGTCGGTAAAAAAACCGGGAGCGTCTATTCTGCCCTTTGCCACTGCTTCGTATAAAAATCTTTCATATATAGGTTGGCAGAAATAAGTTGCAAGCCAGTTTCTTCTTGCTTTAAAAAATCTCCAGGCTTCATACATCGCCGCCTGGGACGCAGAAAAGCTTGCCTGAAAATTTTTCATAAGTATCTCAAACGGCACTCCGAGAGCTGCCCCGATTTGTTTTACTATTGCCAGAAAAAACGGCTCAAAAGCCTGGTTAGGTCTGTCAAGACCTGTTGGCTTCAGGGATTTACCTTTTCCGGCGGAGATTATTGTTCCTTCGGAAAGCGAGAACTCCTGGGGACCGTCTGTTTTTTCAGTGCTGTCATCGTCCAGGATTGCCGGCGGGATATCTTCAAGATCATCATCTTCAAGAAATGCAGTATACATGCCTGAAATTACCGCTGCCATAAGTTCGGCATCGGTAAAGCGCTCAAGCTGTTTTAACGCCTCTATCACTGGCACTAAATAAGGAATCCCTCTTGACTGACCGGGACGTTTTTTGTCAAACAGGTGCAGGACATTTCTTAAACCCATACTGTTAAAAGCGTCAACCGGCTCCCATCTTTGATTTATGCCAAAAATTGAACCTGGATGAGTCTTCTGAAAATAATATTTTTTCGGAGCGCCGTGCTCGTCTTTTTCCACACCGCCTGAGAGTTTTGATGTATCATATCTGAAATTGGGGTTACTGCACCTGTCAGCCTCAATGAGATTCACCACAAGATCATATGGTGTCTCTCTCTCTATGTATGTCAATAAGCTGAAAACATCTCCGTTTTCAAGAGCTTGTCTGAAAGCAAGATTTTGTAAACCGTAAAAATTCAGAGTACGCTCTGCATCGCAGGCTGTGTTCTCAGCCCATAATTTAAACTCTCTTTCTGTTTTCCTTTCCCATTCCTTGGCTTGCTCGTCAGTGAAGCCAAGTATATTTTTATCTATAGTTGCATCCAGGGTTAAGCCTGAACCCACGACACTGGTCTGTACTGTGTTTATTACGCCTGTTGCTACAGGAGCATTTCTTATAAGATCCCTTGATCTCTCCCGGAGTATTGGCAGATCATCAAGAGAGTCAGCGTCAGCGTCCCCGGGGGACGTTTTCCATTGTTTCAAAGAGGGCTTGGAAGTGGCGGCGGAATACGAAGCGCTGCCAAGGATAGACATAGACGCACGGGCTGCCATGCGTCTGTAGCCGGCACGGGGGCTAATCCAGCCGACTACTTTGTCTACAATGTTAGTTTTAACATTCATCGGGGCACGACCTGGTGCACTTTTATTCCGCCGCCGCGGGAGAGGGATGTAACTTTGTGCTGCCAGTAATCTATATTTTTCCGGATTTCAGATGCGTCGGCACGGGTCATTTTTCTGTTGCCGATATAATATTCCTGGCCGGTGCTAACGACTTTATCTGCCTCAAGCCAGAGATTCAAATGCTCGGTTGCCTGTTCAAGGGTAATACCAGCCATATCTCACCTTCCTGAGGGAAATATGAACCCTTTTAGACTCCCCGTCTAATAAAACTGAGAAAACTTAGAAAGATTAGAAAATTGTATAAAAAATAGAAAATAAAACTTGCAAGGTTATCTCCTGGATTGTAGAATCTATACATCTACAATAGAGAGGTGACTCATGAGTATTGATATTGCTGGAATCAAAATAGCAGAAAGGGAGAAATATGAGAAAGCAGGACCGTTGGCAAGCATAAGTTTTGATATTAACAAGGAAATAGGCCAAAGCTCTTGGAATTCATGCTCTGTACGTAACACTGAAAATCTTCATGATGATTTGTGGGAAAGTAAAAAAGAATAGCGTTGTTTTCCTCTGTTATTATGATAAAGCCTGACCTGGCTTTGGATCCAGCTGATGGCCAGGCTTTCCGGAAAGATTTTGTTATTCTGTATTGTTATTCATACCTGTTGACTGTATTTCTCGTAAAACTCACCCAGATCATGATCCCCGTTTTCCCCCATGACCTCTAATATCCTGGTTAGTTTTATCCAGCCCAGGCGGTTTTTTATATTGATAAAGAACTCTTCAAAATTTTCAGATTCACTTGCAATGTCTTTCATCCTTTCCAGTAATGTTACCTTTTGCGAAAATTCTTTCTGAGCAATATTTGTTTCGTTAAATACTTCGTTCATCATAATTTGCCTCCATGATTTTAGTATCTTTTTTTTTATTCTCCTTCTATTCTATCCAGCTCTGCAGCAATCAGTGCTCCGGCAATTTCAAGTTTCCTTTTATACGAATGTTTTCCTCTCTTGTCCCACTTTTTATCAAAAGGAAACGGATCTAAAAATTGATAAACCCTCGCATTGTAGTAATAGATAGGCGCAGGACTCGCATAGCAAGCGGCTGCTAAGGCTAAACCACCATCAGGGTGGGAGACTTTGTCGTGCTCTTTTGTCCACCCTTCCTTCGCAATTTGTCTTGCTCTTTCTTTTGCGATCAGTTTCACGCCTTTACTTGCTAATGCATCTTCGTAGCCTTTTTTATAAGCTTCGATATATTTACTCATAGCCTCTCTCCAAAATGTTCAAGCACAGACGCATAGGTTTTTGGTTTAGGACACTTTTCAAGTGGGATATACGTCCAGAATCCCCTGACAACAGCATCTGTAAACTTATATTTTAATCTACATTCAGGTTGTGGGGTATTTTCTTCTGTAATAAAAGCCCTGCAGCCTTCACAGGTTTTCAGTCTCTTTCTGTATTTTTCGTAAAAAGTAGAAAGCCCGGCGGCACCGCAGGGGTCAGGAAAATGTGAGAAAATATGTTCTATATCCACTGTTCTGATATATCCCAATTGCTCTTTTATTTTATAAAGAAACTCCTGAATATCTTTAGACTCTTGAGCAAATTGTATTGACTTGGTAAAAAGATTATGCACCGGCATTTTCCCTCCTTGCCAAAACTTTTAATCCTATATCTTGGTAAAAACGTATCAGGCACTCTCTATCTATACTTCTTTCTCTCGGCTCAGCTTCTATCTCTATCTCTCCTTCATGACCTATTATTCTGATTTCTAATATTGCGTACTTCAAAAGCCTTTTTGCGTGCCCCCGGAGCCTGTATTCCGGATACACATATAGATTATAAATAAAGGCTCTGTCTTCGCATACATCGTAATAGCAGTAACCATATTTATTATGTATAAAGTTTTCCGTTGCCTTCAGTTTCACTGTCCCGTGATATTTTTCTTTCAGATCCTGGGCTAATTTTGGTAAATGATTTTCAATTTGATCGGCATAGACAAGCACTGCTTCTCTTGATGCCTGAAGGTGTCTTTTATCTGAACAGCCGTCATCGAGCCTTAGTACAAAATATTCAGCTTCAGGATCAACAGGAGAACCGTCGGATTTTTGAACATTGTATTTGCTGAACAATCCGTATTTGCCAGTCAATTGTGTGCCTTTCATAATTTACTCTCCTTTTATTTCCAAAATATAAATATAAAAATGATAGCTATGGCCAGCAAACCGCCGGTAGCTACTGAGGATAAATACAGGCCAATCAGTGGCGTCATTGGGGATCCTCTTTTCTTAAAATTAATTTAGGCAAAAATGAAGATACTATTTGATACTGTTCAGCCAGTTCTTTTCTTAGCTTTTTATTTTTTCCCTTTTGGAGTTGAATTCGTTCTGAATAATCGTTGATTTTTAAAATCAGAAAGAAAACAACCATACCGAGAAAAATAATTGTTCCAATATAGACAGCATCATTCATCACTCACCTCCGGCCCCAGACAGCTCTCGCAGGCATCAATACACCCCTCATTCATGTCGAATGATAAACACTGGGTACAATCCTGAAGATACCCTGGCTCACAAGCAGGTGACGGCTCACAGCACGGCATCAAATCACCCAGCCGGCACCCGCAGTCATCTTTAAAAAGACCGTCAAACCCGTTTTCTCTTAAAAAATCTTCACATATTTCTTTCACAGTCATTTACTCAACTCCTTGTCTTGCTTCATGCATCCGCGCACCTATTCATTGTCATTTCGACCGAAGCGGAGAAATCTCTGCCCGCTTGCTGGCTCACAGCTTTCACATTCGCTCCATCCGCATGCTGCACACATGCTGCACCCGCCGACATTTACCAATCTTGTGCCGCAGTCCGGGCAGCACATTCCGGCAATATAGCTCATTGCACGCCTCCCTTTTATTCGTTAATCTGCCTTACAGCGCATTCAGATTTAAACCTCCTGTATGCCTGCATGGTTATTACTATTCCGCCGTTTTTCCCGGGGCGTTTTTCATATTCAATATACCCTTCCGCCACCCAGCGGTATACAGTCTGCTGGCTCACAGCCTCCTTGAATGCTATATCTTTCACAGTCAATTTTTCATCTTCCATTTTTCACCCCTTTATAAGTATTTTCGGCTTTGTCTTTTTTGGTTCCTGCTTTTCGTCTTCATGAGCCCCTGCCCCTAAGGCTGAAATACCGCTTATCTTTTCTATCTGTCTTGCATATGTTTCAGCAGGAGCCCCGATGATGTGATACGCAGCCAGGTTGTAGCATGTAAGATCGAATACTTCGTTACGGTCCCGAAGCTTTATCCATTCTCTGACTGTTTTGCCGGTCCTGTTTTTTTGATTGATACATTTTTCAGCTGTCAGCTGTAGAAAGTATTCCTCATCGCACGTGTCTTTTTTGAAATGCATATACCCGGGCTCACCGGGTCCCGAGCTTATCCATGTTGTTATAGTTTCTTTCAGGATATGTGTACCGAGAGTAAAAAGTATTGCTTTTTTGCTGCTTGTTTTTCCTTCTTTGAGCATAGGTGCATCCGGATTTGATGCACCCTGTATCGCGTATACATGCCGTTTTTTTCTTGGCTTTGTAAATGAGCTTACTTCCTCTGTGAGATACCCCGCGTCAACAACGGCGCATGTTATCCCGAACTCTCTGCCGCAGAAATGTTTATACCTTGTGTAATAAAGAAAAATATCCAGCTCTCTCCAGACATCCGTACCGCGTGGATCCCCGTAATGCACTTTCTTTTCGATTACCCAGTTTTCCCGGTTCAAACCCCAGCCCATAATAAGGGTCTCAAGGCGGTTGTTCTGTACATCAGTAGCACTGGTCAGGACACATACACCTGCTGGGAGAATATCGTAATCTTCAACACGTTTTCTCAGATCTTCTGTTGTATGCTGTTCTATTTCCTGCATAGGATCATATGGCAGAGCAAGCCAGCCGTTATAAAATACACGCTTCTTTTCAATATCTCCCTTACTGTCCTGCTGTTTGTTGTATATATCTGTGAATGATATGAACGGGCTGTAAAAAGAGCTTGATTTGAAACCTAAATGCAGATCATGCCCGGTTTTTAATATGCTATATAGCTCGTAGCCGTCCGCGGTCAGCCATAAGGCTGAGCTTAGCATCCCGGGCTTATCATTGTCAGACAAATATGTGGCGCAGTGAGGACACTCATAAAATACATTTTTCTCTTCCACGCGGAGTTGTGAATGCATAAAAACAAACTTACGTCCGCAGGCGGGGCAGGGCACATGCCTTTCAAAAAGATAATCAGAGTTGTGAACAGACGTCCAGATAGCGCCCTCTTCAACAGTCGGTGAGCTTGCACGCATTATTTTTGTGTTAATCTGAGCTTTGAGCCTTTCAGTTACCAGTGATTCAGGATTACCGTGCTTCGGAATATCCTTGTACTTGTCAACTTCATCCAGGAACAAATATTTCACAGGTTTTGAGGCAAGCCTGTTTACACTTGTTGACCATGCGAGATAGAGTATACCGCCCACAAAGGGGATATTAAAAATATCTTTCCTGACATCAGGCAGCTCACACCGTGTTCTTAATACACCGTCCGCTGCATTCTCTATCATGTCCTGTATTCTCACTTTGCTCATCGATTTGCAGTCGTCTTTTTCCGGCATTACCAGCATTATTGACGCGGGGTGATTATGTATTAGATAGCCTGCAGCGTTCAGCATTGTTTCGGTTTTTGCATTCTGTGTTCCTGACACCCAGCTGACTTCAGATACATTCTCATGCACAAGAGCATCAAGAATACCTGATGCATGAGGAAATACCTGATTTTGCCAGCGGCCGGTGATACTCGATGTCACGCTTGTCAGTATCCTGTATTTTTCCGCCCATTCGCTGCCGCGCATATAATTTCTGGGCTGGGCTGCCAGGGCTTCCGTTTCAAAATATTCCGTTATCATTTCAGAGACTCCAATTTTCGGGAATAGTTGGAAAGCATACTGTCAAATTTCCTCCGGAGTGTTTTCTTTATCTCTTCAGGTGGAAGGCCTGAAAGTATGACAGGCAGTGTGGCCTCAATTTCTTCAAAACCTCTTTTGATTTCTTCTATACGAGCCGCGAATTCTACACCTACCGTTTCCCTTGAAATCAGCTTGCCCTCTTTCTCTTCAACAAATAGCCTTTCTTTTTCCAGGCGGATCTCTTTCAGATCAAGATCAGCTTTTGTCTTCTTGTCATTCAGGCTCTCTTCTTTTTCCGGATCCGACAGATATCGTTCAGCATATCTGTCCACATCCTCTATAGTTATTCCGGTATTCGGATTATATTGTAATTTACCTTCCTCTTTGTGCTGGTAGACTGTACGCTTTGCAACTTTATAACCTATGTCTTTGAGATACTCATACACTTCAGCTACATTCTTAAACTGTTCGTTTTCCGGAAAATGTATTTCCCAAAACTCATTGATAGTGTGCTCAAGTTCATTCTTGCATTTGGAGTAATGCTTCAGATCGGATGTTTTCTTGCTCTCCCTGCAGGCCTCAAGGGCGGCTTTGTAATCGTAATACATGCTTTCGAGAATACTGAACGAGTCCGAATCAAGAACTGTTTTAAGCCGCTCATATTTTTCCATCATAAGTCACCCTTGACGCGCAGGCGCCACAAACGCGCTGTCTCTCTATCTATATCAAGAATCTCTGCCACATGTGTGTCTGACAGATTCGTTTCATACAGCAGCATCAGCAACACCAATGCTGAGCATTTGATTTTTATTCCTGATAGCTCTGTGCCGGTAGCCCAGTTGTAGCGTTTACCGCATTGACATTTCACAAAGCGTCCTGAGTAAAAACGATCCAGATTTTTTACAAACACCCCGCAGGCGGGACATGCTGGCTTTTCATGCAGCAGGCCTGCAATAAAGCGCCGGCAGCTCTGCTCATCCATAAAGTCTGTTGTAAATTCCTGGAGGATATTTACCTGTCTCATTGTCTCTCATCCTCTACGGCATCCATATCGATGAACTCAATCCCGGGATCAAGCTCAAAATATTTAGCACCGTATTTTTTTTGCACTCTGTGCTTGCCGAAATAGTTCGGTTCAAGCTTCCTGATATCTGACATAATACGTTTTGAGCTCTTCTTACTCTCAAACATCTCATCGTAAGCTCTTGTGAGGGCAGTCTGGAGCACCATATTTTCTCTAAAACCTCTCTTCAGATCATTGTAAATGTCATAATTTTCATCTTTCAGATCCTCAAAGAACGATATATCTTTCTTCAGAACCGCTTTGATAAACATGACTGTCTGACTGTTTGTAGCGTCTACGATTGCTGTTTTTTCGGGTGTTTCCAGCGCAGTATGATACATTTTCCAGTCGACTTTTGTACGGTTCAGAAACACAGCAAAATCTTCAAGCTCATTATTTATGTTTTCTACCATATGCTGGTAATCCCATCCGTTTTCTTTAAATGTTTTGCCGGTTCTCATTACTGTAAAGCGCCTGTCAGACGCCTCGATTTCTATTGGAAAAGCTTCATTGCTGGTGATCAGTATATTTCCGTAGATTCTGACTTCTTTTGCATCCTTGTGTTTTGTCTCTATTTGCACTTTGTCATCGGTTACAAGCTGTTTCAGAAAGTTTTTAATGCTTTTTCTTGCCTTCATATCCACGGCAATTTCGTTCAGATTAAAAAAAAGCGTCTCCGCAACCCACCCTTTGAACTGAGAGTCAAGCCTGTCAGAATCCACAATGGCACAGTATTGCTCACCAAATAGTGGGGCCAGGATCTTGTTGAAAAACACACCCTTACCGGAGCCCTGATCCCCGCGCATCAACAGTGAAACCTGGCTTTTCCTGAGTGTCTGAAAATAGCCGGCAAGCCAATTAACCACCCACTCATAATATGCAGCATTATCATTGCACAGATTCTGGATTAGTTTCAAAATTGTCTCCGGGTATTTGTATTCCTTCCGTTGTATCTTCATATATTCTGTCGGTCGGAATGCCGTTCTGTACCATAGGTTATTATATCTGTAGAATTCGCTGTTACAGAATACAGTAAACCGCTCCTTCACACTTAGCACCTCATTGACGTACACATCAGGGGGCTGAAAATTTTCACCGGATCCTGAGCCCTGCCATAGTTTCACTTTTTTTCTGTCCAGAAAATTGGCTATCGCTTGTGCCGCTTTCCTGTCACTTTCAAACTTTATTATGTCTTCTTCAAAGTGAGGACGATATACGGTTGAGCCGTCAAAGTCCTGCCATACGCCGCCGCCTTTGTTGTATATCTCCTGAAGAGTTTCATTCTCTACACCGATACGCATCCAGTTGTTTGTCTCAAATTTGCTGTAATCTATATCTTCTCCTTCCTCTCGCAGCTCGTAGTCTTTCAACTGCTGGACAGGAAGCATCTCTTTATTCAGCTCATATTTTTTTTCAGACATAAAGTACCCGCTTCACATAGTTATCCACGGTCTCTGCCAGATTTTCATTTCGCTCATTCAGATATCTTTTGAGCCTTTTTATTGTGTTGATCTCCGGGCTGTCAGTTATTTCTTCAGGAGTCAAAAGAGTCCAGGATTTATCTTTATACAAAAGTATCCTGTCTTTATGCAGTTCAATAACGTACTCAGGCTTATCTTTCAGTGTCAAAAATTCCGCAAACATTACGCCCCCTCTTTATGCATAAAATAAACAGCTCCGCAGCTTTTGCATGTCACCAGCAGATTACCGCTCTCTTTGCTCCGGCCCACAAAAGCAGACGGATTTCTGTCTTCATGTGCGGGATCCGGGCAGCGGCAGGGAACAGTCTGATCAACCTGCAGATATTCAAAATCACGGAACTGATGTGTGCCTTGTTTTGTTTCTATTGTTGTTTCAGCCGGCAGCTCGTTCTTTTTCATCTTGCTGTTTTCAAAATTTTTCTGGGAAGCTTTTTTTGTTTTGCTGGTTGTTATATATTGTTTACGATTTTTTTTGTCTGACTCTTCACGGCGCATTTTTTTCCAGCCCCGAAAGTTTTCTATTAGTGCCGCTGTTTCAAAAACTCTGCCTGTTTCTATATATCTGACCTCTTGTGAAGGATTCGGAAAATAGAAACGGGCACAATCCTTGCATTGCGAATCAATCGCATTGCTTATGCCGGTCAGCTCGGCAAAATACACGTAAAACTCTGTATACTCCCTGATCTCCACATTAAGAGGGGCTGATAGAGGAATTAAGAGCCGGTATCTTTCACATGCTGGCTTATCACGTTTTGCTTTCATATGGCTCTTGCTGGTAACTATCAAACATGTGGACTGAAATGCCTTAAATCGTTCTGCTGTCTCTTCAATCGGTGTGCCGTCATCAAAATCGAATATCAGCAGATTGCCTATTTGCTCCAGCTTGCCTGTAGTTCTGTAGCCGTCTTTATAGATACCGGCAGAATAGTTGAAACTTGCAGTCACCTCATGTAGTCGTCTGAACGGGATCTTTATCTTTTTATACCCCTCTGTTATATGTTTTCCGGCGGAAAGCATCAGCACGGCATGCACCCCCGGACGATCGTTTTCACACTCACGGCCGCCGGCTGATTCACACACCACCCCCTTTTAGGCTCCCGTTCTGCATAACCTTCACGGTGTTTGCCTTTATATAATCCAGCAAATCACTGTATTTATATCTGACAGAATTCCCCATCCTGATATAGGGGATCTCACGTTTTTCATTGCGCCACTTTCTCAGAGTAGGCACAGCAATTCCAGTCAGCTCCGAAACCTGAGATTCATTTAAGAGTGAATTAGCGTTGTATTTCTCGATATTTTTTAACGATTCAGCTTGCATAAAAACATTCTTAGTCAACTCTTCATCCACACCCTCGAGCGCTTCTCTTATGCTGATGTTGACTACATCTGTTATTGCTTTATTTACATCCATTTATAACCCCCGTCTTTTTGTCTTTTTGCCGTCGATCACATCTGTCAAATACTGCACCATCTCCTCAGCGCAGAGAATCAGAGGCGCAAGAGTCAGCAATATTTCTCTTGCTTCTTTTTTTGACAGCTTTGCCCCCTCATCTGATTGTGGAGTTACCGAGCCGCTTACCGCTTCGACTGTCCCACCGAAATCTTTTGATAGTTCAGAAAGTTGCTGCAGTATATGAGCTCCGCTGTGTCTCACTTCCGGCAGGCGTACAAAAACACCTCCGGCAATCTTGCAAAACAGTGACATTGTGTCATCCACACGCCTGAGCTTTATCATCTTAAGAAAATTTTCTAAGCTGGGCAGTGCCTGCCTCGGATAGTTATCTACAGTCTTTTTACTCAGCCCGATATGCTCTCCTATGTCCTTGTGACTTAAGCCGTGTACAAACCTGAGCTCGTACATAAGTTGCTGTGTTATTTTATATCCGTCTCCCATCTCGTCTCTCCCTTTCCCGTATTTTTATATTGCTCGGAATTGTTCGTTTTGCATGCTTCCAGTTCTCTTTTCAGGCTCTCGTTCTCTGCCTGCAAAGCTATACATCTTATCTGATATTTTCTTAATTCACTCTCCAGCCTCCGGTTGATAATTCTGATATTATCTTCAGGCAGATGATTAAGAAATAACGCCATTTTCTCAGCTCCTGGCTTCAGTGTACTGCCCTACCGGGCATATCTCATGATAAAATGCCAGCACTTTCTTGCAGTTTTTCTCTCCGCCTCTGTAATGCTGCATTATCTTGTTAAACATCGGATACTTAATACCGATCTTCTCAGCCAGCTGTTTTTGTGTCATAGAGTTTTTGATGCCGTATTCTCTTATTGCTTTTATGACTTCCACAGAAAGTCTTATTGAGCGGGTGCCTGTTGCTTCAGATTCGTATCCACGCTGTGTATCGATATTTTGTCTGTCAGCCATATTGTTTTTGAGTCTTTCGATATTTTCACGCTGGCTGAGTTTTGCCTGGATATATATTACAGGCTCAATTTCCAGCTCTATCACAAAGCTTCTTTTGCAGTCATCGCAGGTGACTGTCTCCAGCCTGTCTTCAGCTGAAAAGATTATTTCTTTTGCGCAATATGGACACTTGATGTTTACATTCATTTTTCCACCGTGCATTTTTTCACCTCTTTTCTTTTTTCCCACAGTATATCCAGTACAGCTTGCTCTACTTCCTCATTATCCCCGAGACCGGCAAAATATTTGCTTATCTCGGGCCTGCAAACACCCGTCCGGGCATGAATATCAGCCTGTCTTACGCCGTATTTCTGCAGCTCTTCAAGCCAGGCCACCCGCTTTTTCAGGTCGTCAAGGCGCTCCTTGATAGTTTTTGTTAAATCCTTTTTTCTCATTATTGTTTTTTCTCCTATTATTGTATTTTGTAGTACTTTTCTGAGCTAATACGGCTTACTTCTGATACGGAAAAGCGGGAGTCATACTCCCTGATTTTTGCCATCACAGCTTTTGAAGAAAGTGTTGGGTTACACATGATTTGGTAAGCCTTTATTATGTCATTGCTCCTGATTCTATTGCGCTCAAAATTGCTGGCAATCGAATCGTAAAGGGTAGGGTGATTTTCCTTCAAGTGCTCGAAATACTGGATATCTTTTGTGACAACGGCATTTACGAAATCAGCCGTTTCATCATTTATGCCGGCTTTGACACGCAGGCCCACAGACTCAAGGCTCTGCACAATAGCCTGTCTCCGCTGCCAGCCAGGCAAGTTTTGTGCGGAAAGCCTCACCTGCTTCAGGAATTCGCATTTCATCGAAAGATCAGCACTGTCAACCCGCTCATATAATGAGTATGTGCCTGTCTTGCGAATCGACGGAAGCACTTCCGATGTCACCCAGTCCTGGAAACGCTCAGCATTTGGAAGCTTAGAGCGCAGTACAAGGCGGTAAAAATCAGACTCAGGAATAATATTATATGCCTGACCGCCTGAGATGTCCTGTTCATAGGGGTCGTGTTTCACGACCCCGTCTGAAACCCGCTGTTTATAGGGGTGGTATTTTACCACCCCTTTGCAATGCAGCTTAACAGCGTTAATTGCGTCCTTATACCCTAAGGCTTCAGCAACATCTCTTGCTACAAACCACGGGTTACCCTCAATGTCTGCAATTCTTAGTTCACCAAACTGTTCGTTGTTAAATTTTACGATTTCCATATTTGCCCCCTTTCTTGTTTTCAGGTCATCTGCTCCTTGCCCGCCCCTGCCGGAATCTTCACATCTGACCTATATTTAGATATTGCCAGTGCTCCTGTGTCGTGCTATATTTCCAATGTTACTAATAAAAACAATAACGCACAGTGGGATATATGTCAACAGAAAAAACGCATGATGTGAAAAAAATATTATTACGTCTCAAAGAAGTTTACAATTTGAGATATGACAGCGAATTAGCTAATCTTCTGGGTGTGAGACAAAGTACACTATCGACTTGGAAAGCAAGAAATAATATTGACTATGATTTAATCTTTGCATTTTGTGAAGACATCAATATCGACTGGCTCCTTACAGGTCACGGTGAGAAATATAAGAAAAAAGATAATGTCTCCGGCAAACAAGATAAACCCAATCTGACAAAACTTCCCGACATACCAATCGAGAAAATAAAGATGTGGCTGGATGAGTTTTGGAAAGGCGCAACGCCCAGGGAGCAAGCATGGCTGGAAGTGGAATTTGAAAGGATGTTCCCGGAATATAAAGCCTGGCTCGAAAAAAAAGAACAGGACTCAGAACACAACGATACACCACCTCAAGGTTATAATAACACAGCATAAATAACTCAGCCTTCCGAAATAGTTTTGATTGATTATTTTCCTGATTTTTTTACCGATGTTCCCAAAACCACCTTTATTTTTCTGATCTGTTGCAGCTAAAAGATGTTGCGTAAGCTCCCCATTTTGTGTTGATGATTATTATATAAATTTTACTAATAATAAACCATTCCGATTATAATAAAAAATCATTAGCTAATGTTGTCAGTATCTTATTATAAAAAATTCAATATAAATAATGTGTACTTGTATATATATTAATGGTTTATGCACTATGCGATTTTCCGGAAAAAGCAATAATTTTGCTCTCTGGACTCATCTCTGGACTCAAAAGGACTCAAATTTTTTCAACTGAGTCCAGAGCTTTTTTTAATAATATCAGCTATATAAAAATATATAATGTCTCTCTGGACCCAATGGACTCAAATACAGCAAAAAAAGTTCTCTGTGAAATTATAATATAAAAGTTGTAAAACCCCTCTTTTGAGTCCTTCTGAGTCTACTGACTGATAATAAATAATGTTTTGAGTCCGTAGATTTTGCCCCCTGAAAAGGGAACGCTCTTTTTTGTTTTTTATATCTTACATTTATACCGAGGACCGAAGGAAAAAATTTGAGTCCCACTGGGTCCACAAATGAAGAAGTTTTCGGCGGCAAATTTTAAAACAGTTAACAAAACCACTTGCTGGAAACGTGAACCCTCATTGTGTGTGTCCCGGTTTCTCTGATTTTTCGTTTCCACTATATTCGCCTGGGAAAATCTATCCGGTTCACCTGGGAAAAACACATAACCGGCAAAACAAACAATGTGATCCACTTTCTCATACTATACAGGTTTCGGAATCTCATTATTTCTGCATGCCCCGGAGGATCGCCCAGCCTGTTATTTTTCCCTGGGCTTTGCTTATGAAACAAAAAATTACCGGTTTTCCCTGGGATCAAAAAACTGCACTATTGAAACCAGAATTACCGGCTTTTTCCGGAATCACACACTAACATCGAATATACCGGCATATCCTACATGACATATTGCTGCATTGTATTTTTATTGCAAAAAATAAACAACCCTTGCGGGCTTGCGCTCCGTAAAGCGTTTTTCTTCTGAAAGAACCTATAATTGAGGTTAGAATAAACCGTAAGAAGTCTTTTGTTTGTTTTCCTATATAACCGTTGCTTCCCTTCGTAGGGGGAGCGGGGGATACACCTGCGCCTGTAGCTGTTTAGAAACAATTAATGTGTGCCTGTCATCCAAGTATGGAGCAAGCGGCTAATGCAGGGCAACAGTCCTTTACAGAGCCTTAAGCACAATGTACACCAGGCACATCTATATTTATACCTCATTTGTTTTCTATGCTTGTGTGCCCGCCTGAGAGCTTCTTTATTATATATTATGGTAGGTTGTTATGTTGGTGCTTAGCCTGGCTTTGGATCCAGCTCGTGGCCAGGCTTTCCGGAAAGATTTTATTGCTCTGTATTGTTATCCTGTAAACGGTTTTTTATTTAATTTTGTTCTGGATCATCGGATCTGAAAATATTATCTATTTCACCGGTAGCTTTTTTAAGACGCTTATCTCTAATATGTGCATATTTTTGAGTGACAACAATGCTGCTGTGGGTAAGCATACGACTGATTACATCCAAATCTACGCCCTTTTCGGCGAGCATGGTAGCAAACGTATGCCGGAGATCATGAAAACGGATGTGAGGGCGAATTTCGGCTTCTCTTTTTACTTTTTTCCACACTCGTCTTATATCTTTTCTTTGCCCGCCAAAAGGAGATGGAAACACATATTCATCATTATGATCGAGAGATTCCAGGAGATCCACAGCCAAATCAGAAAGTAAGATAGTTGCCTGCCTTCGATTTTTTGTTTTTTTAAGCCTGATGGATTTCTTTTTTAAATCCACGTCTTCCCATTTTAGCCGAAAAAGACTTGACGCCCTCAAACCTGTGTATAAAGCAAAAAGGATAACATATCCGCCGTTATATCTTATCTCGCTGTTTAAACAGACATCCTGCAGCCTCTCACATTCTTCAGGGGTCAATGCTTCAACAACTGTGTTATCTGGCACAGAGACCTTTACCCGAGCTGCTGGGTTTTGTTTGTCAAAAAGCTCTTGCTCGTTGAGGTAATTAAACAGTCTCCTGACAACTTGCAGATATTGCTTTACTGTTGCAGGTTTTCTGTTGCCTTTTTTTATCCTATTTATATATGATTCAATATCCCCTGGAGTTATATCATTGATTTGACTCTGGCCATAATCATCTAAAAAAGGCTTTAATCGATGCTGATCATCTTTCCAGCTGGCTTTATTTGCCTTGACAGCATTTATATACTTCTTTACAGCTTCCTCTACGGTTAAGCTTTGTTTTTCTTTATAGTGTCCGGAGATACGTTCAGCACGTATCTGACTTGCTAAGTGTGCAGAAAATCCCTCACTTTGCCAGCCTATCTTCTCCCTTGTTTTCTTGCCATTTCTTGAATATCTGATATAGTAACACTTGTCTGGTTTACCTTTGTGTTTTCTTACTCTGGACGGGTAATAAAACACTCCGGGTAGGTTAGTTTTCTTGTACAATTTTTAGCCCCCTATTAGCCCCCTGATGCGAAAAAAGCAGGGTATTAAAGGGTAACCGAATATTTTGTAAAAATCAATTTTCTTTATATTTCACTGAAAGATATCTTTAAATAAAAAAATTGACAAACAGAGATAAGTTCGCTAATATCGCACTTCTAATCCGTAGGTCGCACGTTCGAATCGTGCCGGGCGCATTTCTAAAAATCCATTTTCACAGTTATTTACAGGAAAAGTAAAAAAAGGGGCTGAAATTTTTAGCCCCCTATTAGCCCCCTGGGGGATAATTTGTCATCTTTTGAACACAAGATTTTCGAATATTGAAGATACTGTGTTGTAAGAATTGCAATGTTTTGCATATCCCAGGAAACTCATAAGAGAGGGTTTTATATCTTCAAGCGACATATTGCCGGCACAATAAAGTTTACTAAATTTTCTGAACCGGTTTTTTGCTTTCCTGATTGTTCTCTTTCTCGGCAATACATGTGTTGGCCAAATACGATAACCGCAAAAATTTATACCCTGATTGTAAGGGAAAATTTGGGTTTTAGAATTAAGGCTTAAGCCTAAGTTTGTTGTCAAAAACCACCCTAAGTCATCCAGTAAAAATTTTAGATATTCTTTATCATGATGAATTATAATAAAATCATCCATATAGCGTACATAAAACTTGATACCATGCTCGTCTTTACAATAATGATCTAAAACATCAAGATTTACATTTGCCATAAGCTGACTTGTCAAAGAACCAATGGGTAAACCTTTGCCACTCGGTTCCTGATCGATAGTGTTATCCAAGAGCCAAAGAGTGTTTTCATCTTTTATTGTTCTCCGGATTGTCTTTTTCAGGGCATAATGATCAATAGATGGGAAATATTTTCTAATGTCGCATTTTAGGATATAGGGATTAGAATGCTGCCTGGTTGCTATTTGCAAAAAATGTTTTAATCTTTGCATTGCAGCATGGGTACCTTTGTTGACTCTGCAGGCATAAGAATCATAGATAAATTTCTTTTCAAAATATGGCTCGACAACTCTAACAAGAGCATGATGAACAACCCTGTCTCTAAACTGGGGAGCTTGGATTAACCTTGTTTTAGGGTCATGTACATAAAATTCTTTCCAGCGGTGAGGAGTCCAGCTTTTCCATATTAAATGGTTCTGTGTATTAATAAGATTTTCTTCAAGTCTTTCAGAATATTCCATAACGTCTTTTGCAAATCTTTTACATTTCCTTGCAGCAAGATAAGCAAAATATAGATTCTCAAAATCAACAACCTCATCCCAGATGTTATTTGCTGTTTTTGGCATAAAAACTCCTGGTAAAAATAACCCGGATCACTTTCAGCCATATTTAGCTTACTAACCATCCAGGTGTGTATATATTTTCCTGTAACAGGAAGGAATAAAGCTCCTTTTATTTTTGCATAGATTGCAAACCCATGAGTCTGCAATATCAAGCTTTGAATTAAAGCTGGCCGAAACCCGATATTGCTGTTCGAGTTCGAACGCTCGTTGTTCAAGTTCAAGGCAAACAGGCCCGCATTGGACGCATTGTTCCAGTTACCGCCACGGATCGGCACACTTTACAGCTTTATCCCTTTAGACTTTTCCAGTATCCACCGTTCATTTTGCCAAGCTCAACAATATGTCTTGAAATAATTTCGTACTTTTTGATGCTCAAAAATTTCAGATCTCGTGCAAGGCGTATGAATGTTTTGAGCATTTCAAGGCATATATCTATATTTTTTAAAATTCTTTTTTTATCTCTTAAATTTGCAAGCTTTACAATATTCTCAAGCAAAGAATACATATATCTTTTTATATCTGCAGCCAATGTAAATTTTTCTGACTTAGGAAACTGTTGCAAGGCTATATATCCATATTGGATCATATCAATACATTTTTCTTTCATTTTAAAGACTTCCAATTTCCCCTCCATAGAGAATAAGGCAACAATTGCGGGGCTAACGCCCCGCAATCAGTATTTAGTTACCCAACAAAAGCTGGCCGAAACCCGAGATTGCTGCGCGAGAGCGAACGCTCGTTGTCCAAGTTCAAGGCAAACAGGCCCGCATGGGACGCATAGAACCAGTTACCGCCACGGAGCGGCATGCGCTCTCCATAGTTTCGTATCCATAGGGCTCCCTTTGGGTTAGTGATATCATAAGGTGCTATGCAAGCCTGTAGGAGAATCTTAGGGACTGTAATGCCTGCATCTATTGTCAAATCTTTCCAGTTAGGAATCTGAGCATAGCTGTCAGGTGTCATTGGTGTAGTAACCTGATTGTTTAAGATCGGGTCAGCGTCATCTCCTGTCCCGTCACCGGCAGCTGACGCATCAAAAAAGTAACCTTGAGATGTCCAATTAACCTCATCGAGGGCGTAATTGTTGTCATTTGGCATGATAATTTGACCGTCAACTAACTTCAGGCCTCCTGTCCATTCCCAGACGTTACCTACCAAATCGGCAATACCTGTAAAATCATCGTTGTGCCTCCAACTGGCTGGACCTGAACCTGTCAATGATCTTGCTGTACCTGCTGCGCCCGGTGCAAGACCGTCCTGTCTTACTGCAGTTTCATGAGTAAGCTCATGGCTGCGGCCGTAATCAGTGTTGCCGCGGGGTTGAAAGCCGTTCTTGAGGCAATACAAAGCAACTGCAGCCCATTCCCAGTTTGTCATCAAGTGCCAGCCAGCACCTTTGTTCTTACAGTAATTATTTGCATCATCATAGGTTACGTAATTTGCCGGATCCATCCCGGGCAAAGAAACAGCGCGTCCGTCCTGAACAGATGCAAGCTGCTGCCCGATGAAAATCTCGCTCTTTTCTACCCCCCCGACAATAAAACCGGGGAAAACACCTGTTCCAAGAGCGGGATCAATATCCTCATTGTTGAACTTCGGGATTACATGACAAAATGAAGGATAACCTTTGTCATCGTACAATACTGTTACTTTACCTCCTGTTGCAGCTTCGACTGAGGCACGCAATGTGTCTTTTGTAAAAATTGTTGGCATTTTATATTCCTCCTTCTGTGTTATTATTTATTGGCTTCTTTTCCCATAGAATTATTTTAACTTTTTCTTGGTTAACCGGTTTTCTGGTTTTTTCAAAAATCTTGTTCCCGTCTATATCTGTCTCACCGGTTTCGATGTAGTCATATTCTGCCGGCGGGATGAAAATGTTTGCCAAGTACCTGGAGTTTTCTTTGACATCGATTATTTTTTGTTCGTCTGTCTGAAGACTCCCGAGATCAAAAGTTTCCCCTCCGATAGTTACAACATCGGCATCGACGGTACATGCAGAATATTCTGCGTCTTGTTTTCCTTTGTATTCAAAGTTCATGTAAATACCTCCTTATAACTTGTTTTTTAATACGTTGTAGCGCACACGCACCTTATCCGCTGTGCCGTTTAGATATATGCTAAATCCGTTGCTGGCTCTGTCCCCTACGTAACAATATCCGAGCTGAAAACCTCCGCCTTCAAAATCGAGAATATCAAGTTGCACAAGGTATTCATCATCGAGCAGATCGAATTCAAGAGGTACATAGATAAGCGGTGCATTTGCAAGCAGTGTCGGATATTTTGGTTCAAGCACTCTGACATCATTCAGTGTGCAATTTCCTATATACGGATCAGTAGCCTCTGTTGAACCGGCAGGAACATTTATCCTGTAGAGTGTTATGCTGTTTTCCGGGGGCTGAGTATCGAGCGTTGTGCAGTCAACCTGTATATCACCATTGATATCTTCCCACAGGAACAAATAAGAATCTTTGGCTACACTACCTGTGTTAGGCGGGACATTTGCAGTGTTAATCAGTTCCGGCACTGCAATTAACCTGCCATGCATATAGACCAGCCCGGAAGAGAGTGAGATATTTCTTGTTGAGTCTGCACTTTTAGAAGCAACACAGCCTTTCACAACACCTCTGTTATATATTGTTGCAATGCCTGTTTGATTTCTCTGATCAAGCGTTTTCAGTATCTCTTTGTTTGCAACTGAAGCCTCATCCAGAGAGAGAGACATACCTGAAAATATCTCGTTTAACACTGTGTCTAACTCTTGCTTTGATACATATGGCATCTGTTCAAAAATCAGATCGCCGGCTGCACCTGCTATCGGCACTTTAAAACGTATAGTACCACCTATACCGGCTGTCTTTTGAAACTTTGGCATAGGGCTTACGGACACTAATGTTTCGGATAGATTTGCATCAACATATATTATGCCTGCTGCACCCACCCATTTTGTATCTGAGAAATCATATGGGATCGGACATTCGAAAGTTAGTGTGCCGTTGTCATCAAAATATGCCCTTGCAATATCAAATTTTCCCAGCAGATAAGCAGAAAGTGATGAAAGTGTTGAGTTTTCATCCCAGGAAACAGTGCCTGAGGATGTATCTGTACCATATAAACAAAATTTCGTTACATTCTCACGCAGATTGCTTGTGAGAATATCAATGCCCTGGCTGGTGGGCAATCCTGTTACTGACATTTGTGCCTCCTTTTATATATAAAAATTTATGATACCTTGTGCTCCTATATATTTTGTTGCGGATCTTTCTATTTCCAAATCAGCTTTATCGATTTCATGAGAAAAAATTCCGGCACTTTTTAAAGATGCAGCTGTATTGCTTTCTATTGTAAAAGAATCCTCTGTATCAATGTTGAATATTTTCCCGATAGGCGTATAAAAAGAAACAGCTTTCTCAAGCGAGAAAGCTTTCTCAGGCTCAATATCGTTCAGTATACCAGATTGTATTGTCATCTTTGTTTCTGACAGCAGATCAAAATCAACATAATACTTGCTTCTAACGTTTTTCATTTGATCTATTATGCCCAGTGCATTATAAAGATGTTCAATATCTTCTGCTATTTTTAAAAAGATATTAAAAGTATATGGCTCCCCGGATCCACCATCCTGAAACCATTCTTTAATTGTTGCTTCTATACCTATTATATCAAATGCTTTTTTTACAGACCATGGGGTCCCCTTGTAGCGGTGTAAGAGTATCGCATTTCTGATGAGCTCAGCTTTTTGTGTGATGTTAAGATTTTCTGACCACCCTTCAAAGCGTGTCACATGAAATTGCCAGCCGAGCAGTTCAAGTATCTGCTCACTTTGATTGTCTAATGAAGAAAATATTTCTGCGTTTTTAATGAGTCCTGCAGCTTCAAGAATATGAGGATCCACAGTGTCAATAATTTTTGATATATTACTGTCTTTGATCAGATTTTCAGGCAGTATATTTTTCAGCGATATATCAGTATATTTTTTACTCATCTTCAAGCCCGCCGTAAGTTATTGTGCTTGTTGCTGCTATAGCTACAGACGATCCAGCAACCTCAGTGTAGGATGGGCTGTTCACTACAACTCTTTTGGCGCCTGCGTTCTGGATAACTCTTATTAGTTCTGATGGATTTATATCTCTGCCGAGTTTCTCTTTTGTCCAATCTGTAAAATTTTTAACGCCCTCCTGCACTCTCTGCTGTATCTTGCTTGAAACTGATGCATCAGAATTATTGATATAGTACACGATATCGATAGTGTAGTTAACCTGCTGCGGCTGATATACAGATACGGAATCGGTAAGCGGCCGTTTTTTTTCAGTTGTAAGAATATCCTCCACATCCTGGATAACGGCAGCGTCCGGCAATCCGCCGTTCTTCATAAGCGGATATACATCCACGACACCCGGACTGGGACTGCTCACATAAACATCAGCTATATCTGGATGTGCTGTTTTTGCCCAATATTCATATGCACCTGCCGGTCCTGCTGTGCTGAATTTTTCCGGAGCTATCTGTATCCGGCTTCTGAAATGCTCATCAGTTTCATAGTCTGCACCTCCCAGGGATGTTGTGGTATTTGTTACAGATTCTATATACCCAACAGGATCCACAATTGTCACTATTTGCCCTGCAGTAAAACCATTACCTGCCTGGCCGGCGGTGGTACATATGCATTTTACTGTTACGTTCGTCTCTCCGGTTTCAATTATTTTTTCTTTAATTGTTTTGAAATATATTTTGTTATCAGGGGTTACTCTGGTTCCGAGCGGTATAGTTACCTGTCCGCTGTAATCCTGGTTCTTGTTGAATTGCACATCCACTGTTGCATATGATGGTTCTAAGCGTACAACATCTAACAAGACTGCAATATGGTCAAGATTATTACCGGTTGCATACGCTAAAAGATTGCTCTTAGCTGCGGAATCGATAAGAAACCGTTGCTGAGAAATAACATACGCAAGACCTTCAAGAAATAATCTTACAGGATCACCTGCGTAAAGTGTTTTTCCGGAAATATTTTCAAATGCATTTATTATCTCCTGCTCTACTTGTGCAGGATCAGTTTCTACAAACTTTATGTCTTCAAGAATACTAATATCCATCTTTCACCCTCACGCGCGCGGTTGGATATATTTTACCGTTTATATCACCGCTGAATTTTACTGATATTATTTCTGCTCTCGGTTCATATTTTTGGACAGCATCGATGATTTCAGACCTCAAGAGCGCTTTTGCCCTTTCTGTAGGTGCATCAAGAAATATGGCAGATATCCCGAAATCCCTGTCAAGAGGCAGACTGCCCTTAATTGTTGACAGTATCATGGCTATATTTTGGAATATCTCCCTATGTCCTTCAGGAAAAAAAACTACTTCGTCTAAATGCAGTGTAGATACTTCAAAATCATTGCTTTTCATAGTCAACATACTCTGTCAGTTTTATTGTAACGCTTGCATTTATAATGTTTCCCCGGTTATCTATATGCTCCCGTTTTTCAGAAATACTTTCCAGGACATATTTTCCAAGTATCTCCTCACCCACCACCAGGGCTTTTTCTTCTCCGGCGTCAGCCAGTTGTTTTAGTTTGTCAATTTCTTGTTTTGGGTTTACGCCCAGTGAGGCTTTCAACTGTATGCTCATGCTTACTGTGCAGTTTTCAGCTCCTGTATGCTGCAGCACAGGTTTACCGTTATATATTTCATGCTTTGCAAATTTTATTTTTGTTTCTCGGCTGAAATCTCCGAAAGTTTTCACCTTGTCAGCCGAAACATTAAAAACAATATCTCCGTAAGTTCCTATCATTCGGGCTCTCCACTTGTGCCGCTTCCGGGGTTAACCCCGCCGTGAACGTGCGAGTCATATTCAAGACCGCTATCATTGTTTATCTCGGTTGCCTGGAGCCTGCCGACAATTTTTGCCTGAACACTTGCCCCGCCGGCTCCGGTTAATGCACCGCCGCCGCCTAACATGCCTGCTTTATATGTAAACAGACCGTTTACTGTTAATTTCCCTGTGAATTCCGAGTCAGGACAATCAACAAGAACCTTTGAAGGACTTCTGACTGTCACATCTCCCTTGGAATCTACAAGAACATTCCCGGCATTTGTTACGGTAATATCTCCCTTTGTATGTGCCTGCAGGTGATGACTTGACCGATCATATTCAATCCAGGTGTCGTCATCGAAGGTAATATGTTTTTTATCCTGGCTGGACACAGGTACAGCGTCGGCTTTCGAATAAAAAGAACCGATAACAAAGCCCTGCTCGAGACCGTTCGGGAGATACATACATAAAACATGTTCGCCGACATCCGGCATAAAATAGCTTTTGTCTCGAAACGTTTTTGCATAGAGTACCGGCAGTTCTGATGAAATAACGTCATCGGCATCAGGCAGCTCAACCCTCACTGTCGCTCTGTCAGGATATGTATTTGTTACTCTGCCGATCCTGACCATACGCTTTATAAGCATTTCCAGCTCGTATATTTTATTCATCTAATACCCCAGTGTTTTTTTAAGTGAAAGCGATGTTGTGTAACCGTTGCCAGCCAATCTGTGTGTGCAATTTTCGATGGAGTATTTCCCGTCAAAAACACCAAAATTCTCGAGCTGCACGTTTGAGCCTGCCGCAAGGCCCGGAGCCCCCATAAGGTCGATTGAGGCTGACACTTCTTCCTTGTTCTTTTTTCGCAACTCGTTTTTTGCTCTTTGCTGAGCTCTTGCAGGTGATTCAACCCGCTCATTTATTTTTAAAGTGTGGCCGGTTTCGGGAGCATCTCCCGGAGTAAAAGTATAGGATTTTTGTTTTTTTTCTTTAGCGTCCCAATAGCTTACACTGCAAGCTTTGTAGATGTCATATGCCTTTGTTGTAAAATTCCATGTTTTTGCCTGTTTTGCTTTCCTGATATACATCACCGGCTCATTGCTGTCATATTTTGCTGCATTATAGACTGCTATCTTCCTATCTGTAACTTTCAGTTTTACACCGTGGGATGTACATATGCGCTGTAAAAAAGCAAGATCACTTTCTTCTGCCTGATCGGCTCTTTCTATCTGCGGATTGATATCAGAATCAAAAAAAAGAGCAAAACCGTGTTTGTCAGCAACATAGCTGACAATATCACGCAAGCTAAACTGCTCATAAGCTCTGCTCTTTTTTTCATTCCTGATACTTGTATCAACAAATGCGGATACTGCTTTAATAGAAAATGTATCCGGAGGACCCGAAGCCGTAACCTCATCGATTGTGAACTCTCCAAAATTTACGCTTACATCTTTTCCGTTTTCCCAGTTGCGGCACATCACTCCTGCGCTGATTTTGGCGCCCTTCGAGGGAAACCAGTCTTTGTGCCACAACCCTGCTGCGTCGTGAAGTTGTATCTGTACATCATCGGCAGTGTCTGAGGCGTTATCTGTGAAAGTAAAGCTGCTTAGCATAGGTGCTATATCAGCAGAAATATCTTTACTTTCATATTCGAGTATAAGTTCTGCTCTTCTCATTTGCGTCTCCAGGGTGGCAGGTTTTTGACCTGAGTGTCTACGCTTATATCGGGAATGTTCAGCTTTGTGCCTGCTGAAAATATTGCAATACCTGACTCTTCAGGATTTTCAGACATAAGCTTATCAGTAAGCTTCTCTGTCCCGTAAAACTTTTTTGATATACTGTCCCAGCAGTCACCTTGCACAGTTACATACTCACGCATATGAGACCCTCGCTGTGTCTGACTCAATATCTTGTAATAGTTTTTTCAGGTTCTCTTTATCAAGCCGCAACGCTTTCTGTATTCCGTTTTGAATATCGTTTCTATCTGTGGCAGGACCGCTATAATAGATTGTTGGACTGTAAGTAATATGGATCTGTTTCTGCCTTGTACCCGCAGGGGTGTTTACAGACACAGCAGGAGATGTATTTTCATTGAATACATTAGCAACAGGCGCCGGAAGTTTTAACATCGAAAGACTCTCTCCAAAAGCAGATGCAAGTCCTTTTTTGCCTTTATCCACACCTTCGGCCAATGTCCCCGGTATCCTTGATCCTGACTTTGTAAGATCTGAAAGCGGTCCTTTCTTTGCATCGGAAAACGGGAGAAAATCCCTCACCTTGCCGAGCATTTTTTTGATGCCTTCAACCGGTGCCATTACTTTTGATTTTATACCGCTGACAAGTGTTCCAACAAGTTTTGCTCCGGCTTTGTACAGACTCGTTCCTTTTAAAAAGCCCATGATTTTATCAACCATCATTTTCAATGGGTTAAAACGCAATAGGATAGAGCCCAGGGTTTTTAGTTTTCCGATAATTGCAATAGGAGAAAACAGGCTCAAAAAGCTCTCTTGCCATTCTGAGAATATGCTTTTTACAAAAGACCACATCTTGCCGAAAAAACCGGTTATAAATTTCCAGTTTTTTATAACGAGATATGCACCTGCAGCCACAGCTGTTATGCCTGCAACAATCCAGCCTATAGGACTGGAAATAAATGCTACGTTAAGAAGTCTTTGAGCAACAGCCCACGCTTTCGTAACTCCGGTGACAGCCATTGTTGCAGCTGACAGGGCTTTTGTTTTCAGGGTTAACAGCCCTGTTTTGATGGATGTAAGGGATAATATGCTCGTGAGACTTTTGAACCCGGCTCTTGTGACCGGTAAACGTATGCCGACAAGCTGCATCACTTTTGCAAACCGTAAATAGCCACTTGTAAGCCCCGCCAAAGCAAAACCAACTGTAGGTACTATTATCCCCATACTTACGAAACCGCCTACGATCCAGCCCAGGCCGGTTGAAATCGTGGGAAAGGTGTCTATAAATCCCTGTATGCCGTTTGTGACAACACCTATAGCACCGGCTATATTGAGAGCTGCCGGCATAAATATCTT
>Ga0208153_100071_pt1 | contig 45971 bp, 44 predicted proteins | sample Wag42014_10_18_FD_187331 | JGI IMG/M metagenome (GOLD analysis project Ga0208153, IMG submission 187331) | Deep subsurface shale carbon reservoir microbial communities from Ohio, USA - Utica-2 Time Series 2014_10_18 (SPAdes) (version 2) ... | reverse complement strand
GCCTGATTTCATGAAATTACAACTACAGCATGACATTACTTATCGTGCCGTGTGCGTAGTCTATGAATGGGTCCTATCTCTTTAATATATCAGCCTTATAACCGATGAAATAAAATCACAATCTATATATATGGCTATACTCCTGTTTGGCTCATTAATGAGCGGGCATAAAATCGATTTTAGTACCCCACTCCCCAACCGCTCATATATCCCAAAATATAGAGCAGGCAATCTTTATCTGCAATATTACCATACGAATTCCTAGGACAAATAACTTTTGAATATTTTATATGTATGCATCTTCTATGTTTTTGAAAGTAATTGGTCATTGGAATAATGTTATTTTTGTTCTTTGAAAAAGTAAGATTAATTAGTTTTCAATTGAGTGGAAGGGCACGAATTGAACCCAACTTTGACAGCCAAAAGTAATGATAAGTTAGTTATTTTAATCGGAAATCGATGCTTAACTCTATCGTTACTCCAGTGATCTTGCTTTTTTGACAAAGGCCATGACAGTTAGTACAAATGTGGCATGTGCCCAGGTTAGAGGACTCACACTTAAAGGACTCCCATCAAACGGATTCAGCTGCTCTGCCAGCAGACCGGTATCTGTGGCTCTATCTGTGACCCACAGTATTATCTCCCTTGTGTTTTGCAGGTCGTTGATGCTCTTTGCCACCTGTATATGCCATTGTGCTACCCATAAGGTACATATGAACCAAGGATTACCTGGTATTATCTCTGGATCGTATTGCGCAACTTCCTGATATTTATCCTTATAGAAGCGAGCGATGCCTCCTACCTCAGTCTTCACCGAGAGTATGCTTTCTATACTTTTCATAGTGCTAACCACCCTGGCATCGTCCGGGGGGAGCACCCCAAACTGGGATACGGCGTAGAGACTGGCATCTACGGTCACATCCCTAGGGTTGATGCTTCGCAGGAACCTTCCCAGTTCCTTATCATACAGGTGATTCTCGATCCCCCGTTTTATTTCCATGGCAGCCGTGTTGTAGCTCTCTGCGAGGTTATTGTCTCCATACATTGCTGCAAACTTGGCAGCACATATGAGTCCCGCATAAACTGTCGAACATGTATAACTGTGGACCGCTCTTTTCTCCTCCCACAGATTATAACTGGGTTTTGGGAGTCCTGTAGAAGAATACCTGTACTTGGTCATGAACTCGGCAGCTGGTATTATCATTGAGTGATAGACCGAATCGATATTCTCGATAGATCTTGTCATTTTATAATGATTCCACAAAGCCACGATAATAAGTGCTGTGCTATCTTCCTGTATCGGAAGTTGGATATGCCCATCAGGTGTTATCCAAGGCATCCAACCACTTGCAAGAGTACCCGTAGGATTGTATTTTTGCAGGAAATATCCGTGATCATGGAGCAGTCCCCGGCAGTATTTAAAGAATTTTTGCACAGTCCCGGAGTAGCGCGTTATGTCCAGCGCCATAGCGACAAATGCACTGTCTCGCGGCCACATGTAACTGTATGAATCCATGTTGAACCTTTCAAGAATATCACTGTCATTGGCAGCTATGATCGCGCCATCGTAATCAATTTGCGACTTTATAATAAGCAGACTGTGTTTGAATAAATCTACTACTTTTGGTGGAAGATCAAACATATCGTACTTTTCTTTGTTCACCCATGAATAATAGTACTGCCCTGCTTCACTTATCATCTTTTCAGGCGTTGTATTCAGGACAAGTTCATTGAGCCGCTTGACTTCAAAGAAAGTTTTTCCTGCTGCAATCCAGTAATATATTATTTTTGTTTCCCCCGCGGCCAGATGCCGGGAAAAACGGATGAAACTCTTCACTGCCCCTACCTGAATGGAGTTCATGTTAAGCTCTCCAGACTTGATAGCACCAGATTCATCTGTCCCTTTTGGACGTACTTCATACTGGTCAAAGTATGGTGAACCACTAATAAGGAAGTAGCGCGAGTCCTTATAATGTATTATGGATTGCAATGCAGGGTCAAAGATAGCCGTATCACCATTCGGATTCTCGTAAAGGGAAATATCATGGCTGAAAAGTAGCTTCATGTCTACATCTATGGCGTCTGTATTGGTTATTGCTATATTTCGAATAAATATATTCTCATGAGGGTGTACACATTCGTTGAACCTCAACTCAACTTCAAGACGATCATTGCGATAGTAGGTATCAGTTACCAACCGATCTTTCTGGTAACCAAGTTTGTGGCTCCAATCATCCCCTATCAGAGAAACCATACCAAGATTTTTCCCATCCACTTCTACCCCTACTCTACAATGTCGACCATTCACATGGTTCTCATATCCTATATGGGGAAAGTACATGTCCCGGATGCTTGCATTTATATCCAGGTTCACCAGCAGTGATCCGTTTCCAACAACGAGTGGTTTAGGCATTTTAGCATCACCTTTAATACATATTCTCACGTATAAATGTACATCATGAGCTAAAGTAGTTTCCTGCTTGATGGGAAACGAGAAATGGCGCCATTAAATTATCGGGATTCTAATTTAAAGGGTCAACAATATCCAATTGGCTGTGATATTATAACGGAATGAAGTGTGGGGGCATAATTACGGTTTTCAGTCTAAGGAAACCCGACTCTGGTGTCAACATAGGTATCCTTTCTTATGAATATCCACCAAATTTTTATGGTGGAGTGGGTATCCATGTAGGTGAGGTAACCAGAAGTCTTGCAATCGGAAATAATCAGGTACATGTGTTTACATCCAATGTACAGGAATCGAACGAACAGTTGATCAGAAATTTATGGGTACACGGACCAACAGAACTTCATTATCAGGCATCTAATAATTTCAGTGCAGCATATAAAAAGATACAGACCAACATCAATGTGGCTGCGATGGTGAAGAAACAGTTTTCAGGTGGCAGTCTGGATCTGTTACATTCGCATGGTGGGTTGATCCAGTTAGCTACTACATTATCAAAGGAGAGCACCCAGCTGCCACTGGTGATGACAGCTCACAGTATAGATATCAACAGAACGAAGCCAGACGGGCTGAGTGTTATGATGGAGTCAAATGTGGTGGGCATGGTGGACAGGTTCATTGCAGTATCAAAGTCCATACAAGAAGAACTGGAGCAAACATTTGGAATCGAACATGATAAGATTACAATTATTCCAAACGGGGTGGATAGTGAGACATTCAAACACCAGAATGCGGATGACATCAAAAGAAAATACAAACTTGATAACCGATTCGTTGTGCTGTTTGTTGGAAGGAATGACTCACAAAAGGGCGTGATGTATTTGGTTGATGCCGTGCGAAGGCTCCAGAAAGATATTCCAGAAATAATGCTGGTAATGGTCGGCCAGCCGGATATATATCATGACAAGCATATCCTCTGCCTTCCGCATGTGGACAAGCATGAACTCATTAAATTATACTCTCTCTCCGATGTGTTCGTGCTGCCAAGCATCTACGAGCCTTTCGGTATTGTGCTCATTGAAGCCATGGCATGTGAAACCGCGTGCATTGGGACACGAGTCGGAGGGATACCAGACATCATTGACCACAACCGGACCGGGGTTCTGGTAGAGCCGGAAAGCTGTGCAAGTATCGCAGAAGCGATTGATAGATTATATCATGATCCAGAAAAGAGGTGCCTGATGGGGAAAAGAGGGCGTGAGAAGGTTATATCATACTTTGACTGGCAAAATATAGCAAAGAAGACTGGAGAGGTATACCAGCAGGTGCTTAATTAAAACCAGAGTCTGCTCTTGATGCACTCAATGTTAACCTATCATGGATTCGATCCACACATGTGCCTCTAGATTCACTCTTTCTATGTTGCATCTGAAACCCAGATAAATCTCTCCCACTCGCACCTAATGTCGAACCAGATATGATAGTCACACAAGCATCTCTGAGTGAAAATGTACAAAACGGACAGAGAAACATCACAACAAGCAACCATCATCGAATTACAGAGGAACTGAAACTGCACAATAAACGCAAGATAATTAGCTAAATACTGAATGTGTATGTTCTGGAAATTACGCTTCGTGGAAAAGGTTATGGGTGGCTTGATTGGCTGCTCGTTCTCTAACTATTTTTAAAATAAGGGGAAGATATATTGAACAAGGCACAAGGTGATGACATATCTTTAGCTGAAGTTGACAGTAAATTCTCAGAGGAAATTACAGAATTGGCAAACAGTGATAAAGCATATGAGAAAAATAGCTCTGAATACAATTATTTTTGTAAGTACATTTACTTTTATAATAGTTTACTTTCTAACTGAATATTTGTCTCAAGACAATTTCATTGTAATTATAGTATGTCTAGCAGTATGTGCCATCTTTGCAGCTATAATAAGTATTCCTTCTGAGGATATTTAAGCCACTATCAGATGCAATTAATAATGATTCATTTGCTTTGAGTGTGAGTATTTCTTCCTTATTGATTGCATTTTGACTGGCATTGGCGGATTTCTGTTTGATAATAGGCTACTTGTGTTAGGCTCCTTGTCCCTGTCATTTGTACAACTTTCCTTTATATAATGCTTTATGTTGACTTTCCGATCTGAAAGTCCAATCCACTGTTCTATCTGAAAATCCAATCATCAATGTCTCCAAATCCCCTAGAGGTTAAAGATGTTTCAATTGTAGCTGACATTATCCCCAGTTATATTGAAGGTAAATCTGCCATAAGTCCTATTATTTTTATCTTCTACTCATTTTTTATCCTCATTAAGTAGCCTGTTGAAGTTACTGAAAGTTTCATCATTAAAACATACAAATAGAATCCTATCAAAAACCGGGGTTTCTTGCAGAAAATCGATTACTTCATTTATCGCTATTTCAGCTGCCCTGGGTATAGGAAAATGGTAGACTCCTGTACTTATTGCGGGAAAAGCAATAGTTTTAATCCCTTCCTCTGCCGCCAGCTTAAGGCAATTACTGTAACATTTGGCCAGCATTCTGTCCTCCTCATTGTTTCCGCCGTGCCATACAGGTCCCACTGTGTGTATGACCCATTTTGCCGGCAGATTATAGCCATGCGTGATTTTTGCTTCACCTGTTGCACAACCATTCAGTGTCCTGCATTCATCCAGCAGTTTAGGTCCTGCAGCTTTGTGTATTGCTCCATCAACCCCTCCTCCGCCAAGCAGGGAATTGTTGGCCGCATTCACAATGGCATCAACTTCCTGTTCTGTGATGTCACCTTTAATTATCCTGATTATTCTCTGATCCATAATCTTTGGTCTTTGTTTATTGGTTAATATTTGTTGTCACTTCAGAACAGGAAATAATCAATCAGTAAGACTGAAGTGAGTAGTAATATCCCCAGTATGGCAAGTGGAATGGTATAGTTCGATACTACGGTTTTCACATCATCGCCCGTGGTTCTCTGGATCAGCCAGAAAAACGGATCTGTAACGTAGGAAAACACCATGGTGCCAGCTGAAATCATCAATATCAGGGGAATGGTTGCCACATCTGAAACATAGGGGCTGTAGGCGAGTATGGATGATGTTATTATTGCAGTGACAGCCCTGGAGCCCTGCGCAGTCTGTATTATCGCGGCGAAAATAAACGGGATGAAAAGAGCAGGTATTATGTGTCCGATAAGATTATAGACATTTTCTGCAAATGAACTTGCAGCAATTACTCCTCCAAGCGCCCCGGCACCGCAGAGGTCCAGTAATATCATACCGGCATTGCGGGTGCCCTTTTCAAAAACGATATCCAGATTTTCTTTTTTTACCAGTAAAAGGGAAAAACTGGCTGCAAGAATAATGGCAAGATTGATATCCGCCAGCAGGGAAGCTCCCGGTAAAAAATGACCAATTGCCAGGAATACAATGGGCAGTATTAAGGGGACCCATCCAATAGGTGACTCATTTGCTGACAATTCTCTTTCTTTCCATGTATCTTTGTGTTCTCCTCTTTTTGATATAAGCAGGTATCCAAAGATAAAGAGAATTACAGATATAGTGATTGCAGCCAGGTTGAAGCCAGCATCAACATTAAAATTGAGACTTCTTGTAATACTGTATATTACAGGAAGTGGGTACAGAAGGACAAAAGAAAGTGTACTTCCAATTGCAGTAGCGTAATAACATTTCTTCCTGATCTCGGAGTTTACTTTCAGGTTTTCAACAAGAGGGACCATTACTACATAAGCTGTCAGGCAGCACATGAGGGGGATGGATAACAGGTAACCTGCAATTCCTGATGTAAGGGTGGGTCGTGCGGATATTTTTTGCATATCCGAGACAATCCGCTGCGCAAAATTTTCCTGTCTTATTACCAGGGCAATTAATGACCCTGAAAATATAGGAATTGCAAGGAGTGCAAATACCCTGCCTGCACCCTGTGTTGCCATTGCGATTGCGTTTTGCTGCATTCCGCTGAATATGCCATAAAAAAGGGCTGCACCTGTTAGTACAAGGAAAGGTGGCAATCTAATCTTCCAGAGAAGATTTGTGATGAGTACAATGGTTACTGTGAAAATCAGGATGTCTTGCACATTTTTCACCGTTTTTGGTTAATTTACATTCTATATATCAACTCCAGTTATATTTTCTGTATATTTTAAACCAATGTTTTCAATAATGCCTCTAATATGGAACAGCAATTTAAGTAGCAAAAGAATAGGTTTAATTATAAAAAATTCTAATTTGATATTTTCTTACAACAATCACATCAAAGGTGCTTTTGCCATGACTAAAATCTCGGTAATAGGAGCAGGGAATGTTGGTGCAACTACTGTGCAGAGACTTGCCGAAATGGAATTCGGTAACATTGTCCTTGTGGATATAGTTGAAGGTTTACCTCAGGGAAAAGCCCTGGACCTTATGCAGGCAGGATCTATAGTAGGATATGATACTAAAATCAAGGGCAGTAATGACTATGCGGACATTGTTGATTCAGATATTGTTATCATAACTGCCGGTGCTGCAAGAAAACCCGGAATGAGCCGGGCTGATCTGATAAATATCAATACTAAGATCATGAAAGATGTTTGTGAGAAAATCAAGCAATATGCACCTAAATCGATTGTAATTGCTGTTACCAATCCTCTTGATGTAATGACTTATGTGGCCCTGAAAGTCACTGGTTTTGAACCAAATCGTGTGTTTGGAATGAGTGGAATACTTGATACGGGACGTTTTGCCAGTTTTATTGCCGATGAGCTTGCCTGCTCCAAAAGAGATGTTGAAGCAATGGTGATAGGTGGTCATGGGGATCAGATGCTTCCCCTTCCCCAGCATTCTTCAGTATTCGGGACGCCTCTGCCAGAATTGCTTGGAGAAAATGTCATTGCAGGACTTGTAGAACGTACTATTCATGGTGGTGCTGAAATCGTTGCTCTTCTCAAACAGGGTAGTGCCTTTTATGCACCCTCTGCTGCCATAGTCCAGATGGTTGAATCAATCCTGAGGGATGAAAAGAGAATCTTACCTGTTTCTGCTTATCTGGAGGGGGAATACGGCCAGAAAGGAATATATTTCGGTGTACCTGCCAAAATTGGTTGTGATGGCATTGAAGGTATAATAGAGCTGGAACTGACTGAAGAACAGAAACAGGCACTAAAGGAATCTTCAGCAAGCATAAAGGGAAGCATCGAATATCTGAATATATGATAATTCGCTGTTTGGAGAAGTTTTTGTAGGAGAAAACGGTACAGAGAAGAATAATGCGGGAGATTAATGCTACCATTTCAAGGCCAGTTTATAGTTTTTTGGCCTTGCAGAGGTTTTTGTCATCCTTTACAACCCTGCCATATTTATTGCAGTAATATGAAGGATTATTAATAAGTTTTTTTAAATTCCTTTGTATTTTCTTTATATCATCTTTTTTCCAGGAGCACATCTTTTTTGACATATTTATCCTCCTTAAAAAGATCATAATCAAATCAAACAATGCGATAACAGTTTGGGATTGCTATTACTTGAAGTTATCCTGCAGTTCAGAAATCCCATAAATGTGCTGCATTTTTGTACAACACTCTGTCAACATCCTTTGTTGAAAGAGTTCCCTCTTCCTGTAGTTTAAGTATGGTTTGGAGTTGTTCCTGAAGGTTTCCCCAGGGTTCATCTGAACCAAAAAGGACTTTTCCTTCAGGCTGGCCGGTTATTATATCCTCAGTAGTCGTGCCATGTTCTTTATACATGTACCTGTATGCTTCATGGTTTGACATTGCCGTATCCAGATAGAGATTGTCAAGATCATCAACTGCTTTTATAATTTCAGGAATCCCATCCCCCAGATGTGCAATCTGAAAATTAATATCCGGGTATTGTTCCACTTTATCCAGTAATCTACAAGGGTCTTTACTACACGCCATCGGGATGTGTAAAAGGAGGTTCATACAGTTTTCATTCATATAACTCAGAATTGAATCATCAGGCATATTTCCATAGATTCCATAATACTTTATCCCTGCAGGAGGTTTTTCGTTTTCATCTTCATATTTTGCAATATTTTCGGCACTATCATTTGCAGCTATAAACGGTATAAAAGCGACCCGGTCATCATCAATTGACCATATTTCTTCGTTTGCTCTGGTATAATCTATCTTCCAACCAGAGTATGGTTCATCAGGGTCTGGGGATTTATTTTTGAGATGGTAGAACAGGCCTTTCCAGAAATGCCCGAAAGTGTTTGACGGTTCGGGTTGTGCAAAAAGAACACAGTTTTCAACATTGTTCCGATCCATGTTCTCCTGCAGCCTTTGTATGTTATTGCTGATTCTGGTGGTGGGCCGTAGCGCCATTGTCATAAAGATTGAATTTGTTCCATAATGGCAATGTGCATCATTGATCCGATATTTTCCACATTTTTTCATGAATAACTGTTTTAATTTATTGCAGATATACATACTCGACACAAAGATTTGCTTGCTGCTGTCTTTTCTTAAGCCTTTGTCGAATTGATGGGGCTTTGTACATAATATATTGCCTATTATGGAGTACAGAAGGATTAGATTATATTAAAATGGCATAGATGCGAGTTTTTCACAATATTTATTTGCGGATGCCGGCAAATTTTGGGTGTGGTTTATAGTGGGCAGAAAGGTTTATTAATGATAAATCATTATAGATATTTGTAATGATTAAACATCACAATATATGTGAATAATAGATAAACGGAGGTTAGTAAATGGAAATTTACCAAAATGAATCTATACATGAGAAAAGTGATCTTACCAGACAAGCAAACCGTAGCATGACCATTTATGAAATGGTTTTCATGATGGTTATTCTGGCATTCGGATTGTTTTCTCTGTACAGATTGGCCGCTTATGCCAACCTTATCAGCTGATCATTAAAGGGCAATTCACCGAATTGCCTAATTTTCCTCCTCTCCTATTGTTTTTGTTTATTTTGTCATTCCATTAACTCAGAAAATGATAAATGGTTTCAGGTCCAATAGGACACTAGGAGCAAACTTCTAAATGATAGCGGCATTTATTACGGTTTTTGCAGTAATTATTTTATCTCTTTTTATCAATCGTATAGCCACGATTGCATTAACCCTAACCGGTCTTTCCCGTGAAGTCGCACGCTTTCAGGCAAGGTCTGCACTTACAGGTGCGGGATTTACTACCACGGAATCTGAAAAAATGATGAATCATCCTGTAAGGCGCAGGATACTGATGTTGCTTATGCTTGTGGGAAATGCCGGAATAATAACCCTGATGGCCTCTGTAGTCCTTGTTTTCCTGAGTCCCTCGTCTGATACACTGCTAAGTTATATCGTTGTCATTACACTTGGTATGCTAGTGATTTTAATCATTACCCGTAGCAAAAAAGCCGATCGATTTCTCAGCCGTGTTATCACTTTTTCTCTTACCAGATGGACTGATATCCAGACATCGGATTCTGCAAGCCTAATTTACCTGGGTGGGGATTATCAGGTTTCAGAACTGGAAGTTGGCTCTGAAGATTGGCTGGCCGGCAAAGTCCTGAATGAGTTGAACCTTGTGGATGAGGGAGTACTGATTCTTGGTATCCAAAAACCCGGCGGTAAATACATTGGAGCCCCTGTAGCATCCACACGTATTGAAGTTAATGATGTACTCCTGCTATACGGCAGAGGCGAATCTTTGCGCTCCCTGGACAGAAGACGTAAAGGACTTCGCGGCGCGGTTGCACACGCCGAAGCAGTGGCACAGCAGAGGGACGTGGTGGAAGAACAGGAAACAGGCAGTAAGCAAAGTGAGTCTGCGGATATTTGATTATTTTTCTTTGATATACTTTTCTATTTTTTGCTTTTAGATTGGGCTTATTTGGCAATTTCAGTATAGGCTCGTTGTAAAGAACCACTAAATATATACAGTTTCATTAAAACCATTTTATGAAATCCTTTGCTTACCGACAACCTTTATATACTTGCCGTTGTTATGGATCATGCCTCTTTTTGTTTAAAGAAACATTTAGAACAAGTACATTTAATTAATCATCATTATCCCCAAAGATGCCTATACAGGCACCTATTCTGTGTCAGGCAATTTTTCAGGATACTGTGATAGCAGAATATAAAAGGAATTTTACCATGGAATCATTAACTTTTAAAGATTTGAATCTATCGAAAAATATTGAACGTGCAGTTGAAGACATGGGTTTTGAGGAACCCACTCCTATTCAGTCTCAATCTATTCCCTATCTTATGGAAGGTAAGGATGTAATAGGACAGGCGCAGACCGGTACCGGTAAAACTGCTGCCTTTGGGATACCTGCTCTTGAAATGCTGGATGTCAAAAGTAAGAAGGTCCAGGTAGTGGTCCTCTGTCCAACCAGAGAACTGGCAAATCAGGTTGCTGAGGAGATGAGCAACCTTGCCAAGTACCAGAATACCAAAATGTTACCGGTTTACGGTGGTCAACCAATAGACAGGCAGATAAAGGCCCTGAGAAGAGGCGTACACATTGTAATTGGTACTCCCGGGAGAGTTCTGGACCATATCCAGAGGAAGACACTGAAACTTGATGGTGTTAAAATGCTGGTTCTTGATGAAGCTGATGAAATGCTTGATATGGGTTTCAGGGAGGATATTGAATTTATTCTCAGTCGCGTGCCTAGCCAAAAGCAGACAGTTCTATTTTCTGCTACGATGCCACAGCCAATTATTAAACTCACAAAGAAATACCAGCAAAATCCCCAGATGGTAAAGACTGTTCATAAGGAATTAACGGTTCCCCAGATTGAACAATTCTATTTCGAAGTCAAAAGCAATGCAAAGACCGAAGTTTTGTGTCGTTTGATAGATATTTACAATTTCAAGTCATCTCTTGTTTTCTGTAATACCAAGAAAAATGTCGATAAACAGGTTGAAACTCTCAAAGCACGAGGTTATCTTGTAGATGGACTGCATGGTGATATGAGACAAGCACAAAGGGAACGTGTCATGTCCAATTTCAGGAAAGGGGAAATTGAGACACTCGTTGCAACCGATGTTGCTGCCCGTGGTATCGATGTGGAGAACATTGAGGCTGTTTTCAATTATGACATTCCTCAGGATGAGGAATCATATGTCCACAGGATAGGCAGAACCGGTAGGGCAGGCAAAGAAGGAGTTGCAATAACCTTTGCTTCCGGTAAGGACATCCGTAAGATCAAAAATATACAAAAACACACAAAGGCAAAGATCACAAGGAAAAATGTTCCTTCCCAGAGTGATGTTGAAGATATCAGGGCTGAAATGCTGTCACAAAACGTCAAGAAGATAATCGATGATGGGCACATTGGCAAATATGAGCACTGGGTCGAAAATTTACTGGAAGAAGATTATGCTTCAGTGGATGTTGCAGCTGCCCTTGTGAAAATTCTGTTATCGGAAGAGAAGAAGTAATCCAGCCACAGGGAGATTTTATTTTTCACACCTCCCTATTCAAAAGGTATATATACCATAACATCGTATTGTGATTGCTTTCAAGAGATTAAGGCTACTGCGATAAATATTAGGTTTATACGTTTTTACTTTTACCGTATTTACTATTTTCCTATGTTTTCCAACTAGTTAATTATCTGTTTTAAGCTTCATTAGAAAGGACGTGTAATATTTGTTTAACAACATGGATTCAAGTGCACCAGTAGAAGCTGGCGAAAGTTATGAAGTGACCATCGAAGATATCGCAAGAGAAGGAGACGGCATTGCAAGAGTTAGCGGCTTTGTCATCTTTGTTCCAAACACCGAAGTCGGCGATGAAGTCACTGTTAAAGTCACCAAAGTAATGCGTAAATTCGCATTCGGTGAAGTAGTTTAAATCTTCTGATTTTGCAAAAAAAAGATTTGGGTATTTCCCAAATCCCTATTTTTATTTCAATTCCAATTCTGTAGTTTGGTATTTGAATACCGCTTAAGTTAATTTTAATTATGTTCTATAGGCTTCCTCGTGAAGTTAGTGGGACTTTGGTTGGGTTTAGTTAACATTCAATTTATTATAACAATGTATTCTTCAAAAAGCAGGAAATAGGACGAGAAATTATCTATGTTTAGAATTCACTGCTATATGGAAAATTTTATCAAAAATCTGATTTTCAAAATTTTCCCGGAGATTAATTTAATTTCCGGGATGAATGGCAGGAATATTTTTCCTGTATGAGAAAAGCCGACTGTTAAGAATTATAGGCGTGGCTGCCAGTGCAATTATTATCAATGCCCATGTGCAGAGTCCGATTGCTGCATATACTGGATACTGGAACAGGTCCCCGAACATAGCCGGATCTATTATGATATCCACAGTTTCCAGGGTATGGATCATTTTGATACCTGTGTGTGTGAACATTTGCCAGAAGAATATAGATGCTGCTGACAATATTCCCGCTTTTGATGTAAGATAAAATGCTGGATGGCTTCTGAAAATGCCCGTTTTGGAGAGTTTGTTTTTTCGAATCATGATTTTCCATAGGTACTTACTATAGCACACATCAGGATTCGCATCTATATAAAAAAATCCGGACCCATTAATTATGAACAATATTATTCATGAACATTTCTGTGGATAAAGCATAATTTAGGCACCATGTTAAGTTAAGTATATTTTGAAGTCAATAAAAATCTTGCAAAAACATATATATACTCTAAGTTGGATTTGCTTCTTAAAGTTATGAAAATAGATGTATCATTTGCGTAAACACCACTTTGCTAAGGAATAGGTCCTTTTTACTTAGAATGATATGTCAAAAAAGTTCACAGTGAAGATGTCTTATGACTAAAAAAGAACAGGGCTTGATGCTTGGATGGAGGGAGTGGGTTGCACTACCCGAATTAGGACTGCATGCCATAAAAGCGAAAGTAGATACAGGCGCCAGAACATCTTCACTTCATGCGTTTGATATCGAGATTTACAGAGAGAATAATATTGATATGGTTCGATTTCTGGTTCATCCCATTCAAAAAAACTTAAATTTCTATATTGAATGTAACGCACCTCTTAAGGATAGACGTCAGGTGACCGATTCTGGAGGTCATAGGGAGATGCGTTACGTCATCGAAACACCTGTTGTTTTTGACACTTATATATATCCCATTGAACTAACGCTTACGGGCCGGGATACTATGCGTTTCAAGATGTTACTGGGGCGTAATGCACTTAAGAAAAGAGCAATGGTAAATCCGACTGCATCATTTATGTGTGGGAAACTGGATACAAAAACATTATACGAACTATATGGGATAAAACCTGAGGTAAACGAATGAAGATTGCTTTATTGTCAAGGAATAAGAAACTTTACTCAACTCGTCGTTTAATTGAAGCAGCAGAAAAGAAAGGGCATACAATTCAGGTTATAGATGTACTGCGCGCTTACATGAATATTACTTCTCACAAACCTTCCATTCACTATAAAGGCGAGGAATTGAACGATTTTGATGCGGTAATTCCCCGTATAGGTGCATCTGTTACATTCTATGGTGCTGCAGTTTTGCGACAATTTGAGATGATGGGTGTTTTTCCTTTGAATGAATCAGTTGCACTTACCCGTTCCAGGGACAAACTACGCTCCTTACAGTTACTCTCCCGCAGGGGTATAGGTTTGCCTGTGACTGTGTATGCAAGCAAACCCGATGATGTAAAAGACATGGTAAAAATGGTTGGTGGTGCTCCACTTGTTGTTAAAATTCTTGAAGGTACTCAGGGTATAGGTGTAGTGCTTGCAGAAACACAAAAAGCTGCAGAAAGTATTATTGAAGGATTTATGGGTGTAAATGCAAATATCCTGGTGCAGGAATACATAAAGGAATCCAAGGGAGCCGATATACGCTGTTTTGTTGTTGGGGGTAAAGTTGTGGCATCCATGAAAAGACAGGGGCCAGAAGGTGAATTCCGTTCAAATATACATAGGGGAGGAACAGCAACTACTATCAGAATCACACCTGAAGAGCGTTCAACGGCTGTACGTGCTGCAAAAATAATGGGACTTAATGTTGCAGGTGTTGATCTTTTACGTTCCAATCATGGACCTGTGGTGATGGAAGTAAATTCTAGTCCAGGTTTGGAAGGTATAGAATCCAGTACTGGCAAAGATATTGCAGGTATGATAATTGATTATATTGAGAAAAACAGTAAATTTGGTAAGACACGAACCAAAGGGAAAGGTTAATCGATGCAACCACCGATAACAATAGCAGGAAATACGATCCAGCCAGGAACAAGGAAATCCATTGAATTACCGATTCCCAGCTTTTATACTCACACATCGGCTTCAATGCCAGTTCATGTTATACATGGACGCAAACCTGGCCCCTGCCTACTCGTATGTGCTGCTATTCACGGGGATGAGATCAACGGTGTAGAAATTATTCGTCGTGTCCTTGCACATAAAACGATCAATAATCTCAAGGGCACTCTTATAACCATACCAATTGTAAATGTTTTTGGTTTTGTCTCCCAGTCTCGTTATTTACCTGATAGGCGAGATCTGAACCGCTCTTTTCCGGGTTCTAAAAAAGGTTCAATGGCATCCAGACTGGCAAATATCTTGATGGCCGAAGTAGTAGAACATTGCAGTCATATAATTGATCTTCATACAGGAGCTGTTGCCCGGGAAAATTTACCTCAGATACGTGCATGTCTGTTAGATGATACAGAAACAGAAGCTTTAGCCCGTGCTTTTGGCGTACCGGTCATAATCAATACTGAATTGCGTGACGGCTCTCTGCGTGAAGCTGCTCGTGAGAAAAATATACCATTTCTATTATATGAAGCAGGTGAAGCACTTCGTTTTGATGAGGTCGCAATTCGAGCAGGTGTAAGGGGTATACTTGGAGTTATGCATCATTTAGGTATGAGAACAAGGGCCAGAAAAAAGAAAGGTTACAAGACTGTGATTTCTAAATCGACCCAATGGGTCAGGTCTCCTAAAAGCGGAATATTACGTTCAATATCTCCTCTGGGGACATTGGTCAAAAAAGGAGATTTACTGGCCTATGTAGGTGACCCACTGGGTGAGGTTGAAACAAAAGTTATGTGTTCAATTTTTGGGATTGTGATCGGAAAGACAAATCTGCCGCTGGTTCATGAAGGGGATGCTATATATCATATCGCCAGATATCCAGAAGCTGAAGAGGTTTCTAATTACATAGAATCATATCATGATGAAATTGATCCTCTTAACGATGAAATAGCAGATAAGAACAATTCTCTGGCATGATTGTTTGGATTTAAAAAAGTCTATTTTCTTTTTTATCAGGTATTGATTACCGTTTTAATGGTATGTTCATCATTGAGAGAGGCCGGTCTGGGCCTGCCCTTGTTAAAAAATATGTAGAAATGCATGGTGGGGGTATCTGGCTGGACAGTGAAGTTGATAAGGGTAGGTACATTTACGTTCACAGTACCTCTTGATGAATATTTTTTAGAAAATCAATTTATAACTTTCAAAATTTAGAAAGTGTATGAATTGTTATGTTGGCAGTTTGTATAGTATAAATCCAATGTCTGTGTAGCAGAAGGAATAAGGATGAGATAGCTGTTTTTCTAAATGGAAAATTGTATAACTAATACTGAAATTAAAATCGAGAAGTAGTTATTCTCGAGATTGCTTTAATTCCCTGGATGAATGGTAGGAATATTTTTTCTGTATGAGAATAATCGACTATTGAATATTATTGGAGTGGATGCCAGTGCAATTATTATCATTGCCCATGCACAGAGTCCTATTGCTGCGTATATCGGATACTGGAACATTTCACCGAACATGGTCGGCTCGATTATGATACCAGCAGATCCCAAGGTCTGAACCATTTTTAGACCTGTATTTGTAAATATGTGCCAGAAAAATATAGATGCTACCAGTAACATTCCTGCTTTTGCTGTAAGATAACATGCTGGGTGGCTTTTAAACGTGCCCTTTCCAGAGGTTTTGCTTTTTTGGATCATGATTTTCCACGGATACTTCCTAATTATACACTAGGATTCGCATCTATATAAAAAAATCCGGATTTATTAATTATGAACAATATTATTCATGAACAATTTAGCAAACTAACAACATATATTTTGTTATTGCTGTTATTTATCAGTTCAAATCGAATTACTATTAAAATTTAAGTTAATTTCTATTACATGTATAATCATGGATATTTGTTCTACTATTATCTGAAGTTCACAGTACAGATATAAATTAAAGTGCTAGTTATTTGGATTGATTGTACTGTTCCCTATTTTATCATATCATAAACTACATTGCAAATCATAAGGCTAAAAAATTATTGCTTTTCATTCCATAAATAGAGAGTGTGTCAATGAGAATCATTAATAATAATTTAGGCTAGCCATATGGTACGATCCTTATTTCAACACGTTTGTAGTTGTAATTATTGCAGGTCCTCTATGCCACAAAATTCCTAAATAGCTGTGCCACCCACATCAATATGGGAGTTGAGGGTAGATTATGCAGATATACAAAATTACAGTATTGCACGTATTATTGGTACACTGGATTTTTGATAGGAAAACAAAGTGTAGTGTGAGAAGCACTATCCAATATAAAACTTAACTGGGAGATTATTTCTCCCAGTAAGGAGCAAATCCATATTTTGCATAGACATCCGTCAGCCATTTGCGCTCATTGGACAAAGGCCAATTATCTTTATCAAATCCTTCCGATTCTTCAAGCAGAGACCTGTCGTGATGAAATACAAACCTGTGCTTTCCTTCTTTCAGAGATAATGCTTCCCAGGGAACTGCAAATAACTTGTCTTTGAAGGAAAGGGCTGCATAGGCAACCGTACCAAAGTCAAGGTCAATCATCAGTTCTTCTATATGGCCAATGTCTTCACCGTTTAAATCTTCTACTTTGTCTTTTTCGATTGTACTTGCTGACAAAAATTTAGGTGCACTTCCATTCATTTTTCCCACTCCTATTAAATGAAAGGCATGCGAACAGGATATTCTGATTTCTTATACCTGCGGTTAAACCAGAATGAAACAAATTCTTTCACCACAGCTACAAATCAGCCCCCATACCTTCCATACATTCTTCTTTTTTGATGGTTGTTAAAAGTATCGCCTATATGGGCCATCTAAAGCTATTTCTGGTAGTAAACACAAATTTATACAGGATCTTTTAAGGTGGGGAGGGCATGTAGTCATTTCGGAAACTTGTGAAACTTTATGAAAAATTAGATAATTCTACATCTCATAAGAAAATAATTGAATTGCTGGCAGAGCATTTTCAAAGACTTGAGCCGGCAGAGGTGAAAATAACCGCATATCTTGCACTGGGTACAATAGGTCCCCGTTTTGAAAAAATTGATTTGGGAATTGGAGATAAATATGGTATACAAGCCATCTCCCAGGCCTATGATGTGGATATGGAAAAAGTAGAGATTGCATTTGAGAATCAAGGAGATCTGGGGGATGTGGCTTCTGATCTTAATGATAGACAGCGAAGTTCACTTACACTCAAGTATGTTTTTCAGCATTTTGTGCAGATAAGGGACGTTTCGGGAAAGGGTAGCCAAAAAAGAAAGATAAATCTACTCGCAGAAGTCCTGTCACAGGCCAGGCCTTTGGAATCCAGATATATTATGCGTATTGCACGGGGAAATCTGAGGCTGGGTTTTGGTGAGAAATTTCTTCTGGAAGCTCTGGCTCTGGCTTTTACAGGTAGCCGGAATAATACAGCCAAAGTGGAAAATACATACAATATATGTACTGATATCGGTCAGCTTGGCGAGTCTCTGGCAAAGCACGGGATGAGTTCACTGGGTAAGTTTTCCATTAAAATTGGCAGGCCTGTCCAGATGATGCTAGCCAGCAGGGTAGATACTATGGAGGGGCTGAATGAGAAATTCTCTGCAACCATGGCAGCCGAGGAAAAATATGATGGAGAAAGGGTTCAGGTACATGTGGACGGAGATAATATAAAGGCGTTCTCAAGGCGGCTAACTGATATTTCTGCACAGTTTCCTGATGTCATTGAGGCTGTTCGCGAAAGTGTAAAAGCTGAAAAAGTTGTCTTAGATGGAGAAATAGTTGCCTATAGGCAAGGGGAGTTCCTTCCTTTCCAGGAGCTTATGCAGCGCAGGCGAAAGTATCATGTCAAGGAATATGTGGAAAAAATCCCTGTTGCCGTTTTTTTCTTTGATGTTATATATCTCGATGGTAAATCCCTGATGAATAGGTCTTATCCTGAAAGAAGACAAGTTTTGGAAGAAAATCTCGTAGAGACAGAAAAAGTAAAACTTGCAGGTCGGGTTGTGAGTGCAGATTTCTCCCGGATACAGCGTTTTTTCGATGCTTGTGTGGAGAAGGGGATGGAAGGCATAATTATTAAGTCAGTAAAGGCTAAATCCACTTACAGGCCGGGAAAAAGAGGTTGGTTGTGGGTTAAGTGGAAAAAGGAATATATTGAAGACGTAAGAGAAACCTTTGACCTGGTGATTGTTGGAAGTTATCATGGTAAAGGGAGGCGCAAAGGTTCATTTGGAGCATTGTTATGTGCTGTGCTCAATAAAAGCGAAAAAAGGTATGAAACTCTGGCTAAAGTGGGTACGGGTTTCAAAGATGAAGACTTTGCGGAAATCAACGATCTTCTAGAAAAATATGCCGTTGAAAAACAACCTGTCAACATTTTGGTAGACAGTAATATGCAACCAGATAAATATATTGAACCAGCTGTTGTCATCGAAGTAATTGGATCGGAGATCACTTCCAGTCCATCCCATACGTCAGGTCAGGAAAATTCCGGGAGTGGATATGCATGAGGTTTCCACGTTTCCTTAGAATAAGGTATGACAAAGGCCCAGAGAATGCAACTACAGTTGAAGAGGTGAAACATCTGAAATGATCAATCGGGAAATAGCCAAACTGCTCTATGAGATTGCGGATATATTTGAATATAAAGAAGTAGAGTGGAAACCTCGTGCATACCGCAAAGCAGCCAGAAAAATAGGGGATATGAGGGAAGACATCTCAGGGCTCTACTCAAAAAAGGGCAGGGAAGGATTGGAAAATATTCCCGGTGTTGGGAGCCGTATTGCAGACCACATTGTTGAATATATTGAGACCGGGTCTGTGGAAGAATTTAGAAAGATAAAAAAGCAAACTCCCAGGGGTGCTAGTAATATAATAAAGATTAGAGGGCTTGGTCCTAAAAAGGCAAAAAAACTCATGGATGAACTTGACATACAATCAATACCCGATCTGAAAGAGGCAATTAAAAATCAGGAGATCCGCAAACTTGAAGGGTTTGGAAAAAAGACTGAAGAAAATCTGGATAAAGCAATTTCCCAATACGAAAAAAGCCATGAACGCATGCTTTTACCAAAAGCAATGGATTTGGCTGAAGAAATTATAGCTTATATGGAAGAAAACACTACCCTGAAAAAAATAGATTATGCTGGATCTCTGCGGCGGATGAAGGAAACGATCGGGGATATTGATATACTGGTTGTTGCTTCGGATCCTGAAGAAGTCATGGATGCCTTTGTTAATTTTGAAAATGTGGACGAGGTTGAATCCCGGGGTAAGACACGCAGTACAATAATATTGCAAAACGGCGGTCATGTAGATTTGAGAGTGGTTCCTGAAAGTAGTTATGGAGCAGCATTACAGTATTTTACAGGTTCAAAGGATCATAACATCGAACTGAGAAATCTTGCCCTCTCGAAAGGCTATAAGCTTTCTGAATATGGATTGTTTAAAGAGGATTCCAAAAAAAAGATTGAAGGAAAAAAAGAAGATAGGATCTACGGAAAATTAGGTCTAAATTTCATTCCGCCACAACTGCGGGAAAACAGGGGAGAGCTGGAATGTGCAAAAAATACACTTCCTTCACTGGTGAAATTAGAAGATATCAGGGGTGATCTGCATGTCCATACCTCTTACAGTGACGGAACGGATAGCCTCAATTCTATGATCACACAGGCCGATAAATTGGGATATGAGTATATTGGTATCACTGATCATTCCAGATCCCGCAAGATTGCCGGTGGTTTAGGGACCGATAAGGTAAAAGATCAGTGGAAGGAAATAGATAGCCTCCGCGAGGATTTTGATATAGATATCCTGAAAGGTATTGAAGTGGATATCCTTTCTGATGGAAGTTTGGATTGTCCGGATGACATTCTTGAGGAAATGGATATTGTCGTGGGATCTATTCATTCCGGTTATAAGTCTTCCAAAAAGAAAATGACTGAAAGGATAACTACGGCCCTGCAAAATGAATTCCTGCATGTGCTGGGACATCCTACAAGCCGCAAGATCGGTATTCGGGAAGCATATGATGTTGACCTTGACCAAATCTTCGAAACCGCGGCAGAAAACGGTAAACTTATGGAAATAAACAGCCAGCCCGAAAGGCTTGACCTTAACGACAACCTGATTTTACAGGCCAAAGAATATGACCTCAAGTTTTGCATAAGCAGCGACAGTCATTCCTCTGCACAACTGGATTTCATGAAATACGGTATCGGACAAGCATGCCGAGGATGGCTTACAAAGGATGATATTGCGAACACCTATTCACTGAAAAAACTGAAACGATTAATTGGCTGAAAGTTCCAAAACTTTTCCAAATGCCATTTTACGGGCAGGGATGTTAGGATTATTGTTAAAGAAGGCAATGATAAAAATACATTTCAAGTCCTTCTATCAGTCAAAGTGTAAAGAGGATTTGAGAGCAAAGGGGCCTTTTCCCAATGCTCTCAACTCATACCCCACTCCTCTTTTCAGTCGCAATCCCTATTACGACTGGTTGTGGTGAGAATTGCCTTTCCTCTCACTCCAAATTGATAAATGTGGTCTTTATATATATACAAAATGGCCAGAAATATTGTATGCAATTAGAAATTTTCAATAACATTTTAATTGATTTTTATGTATGTTTAGACTTTAATTAAAATCGACAATAGATAAATGCATATACAATATATGTCTTCGATGGGGGGTTAACGAGGCTTGTGACGGTAATTCCTTTTTCTTGTACACCCATCCCCAATAACACTCATATTTTTCAATATATCAGGTTTTATCTTTTAAGTGCAACAGCGAGGATTAATTTCCCGACTCTTCTTATCAACTATACTATATATCAGGTTATGTTAAATATCATATACTGATTCTTCAAAATATGACAGAACCAGAAAAGGAAATTGAAAAGAATTATTCATACAATAAACAGGAACTTATTGGATTTTTGGATGAGTTTAAGAACCAAATTGAGGCTGGAAAAATAGAGATCGGACAAGAATATGTTGAGATACCCGATGGCAACATGGACGTAGAATACGGTTTCAAAATTGAAAAAGGCCAAAAAGATATTGAAATAGAAATAAAATGGAAAAATAAAAAGATAATAGTACTTTGAAAAGATTACATATAATATTATTGTATATTGATGAACAAGGAAATAAACTACATCAGATGCTATAAATTCCTTTCATTGTGATCTGATGGTGAATAAAACAATTTTCATCCTGCATTATACCCTACCCATCCCTATATCTATGTGATTTTTTGGGATATAAGTAGCGGAACGAGGAGTTTTGAACTTTCTTATATATTCCCGGTATAGTTTAAGGTTTCTTGCTTTAATATTGCTTTAAAAGGTGAGTCTATTTAGTTGATCATGAAAAAATAGTAAGATGGAAATGTTCCATCTTTGAATTATTTATAGTTTGGTTGTCTTATGGGACGACCATCACAGACGTTTTCGCATGACGTACGACATTTTCTGCTACACTTCCCAATAAGAGCTGGGTTAGACCTGTTGCACCCAGTGTCCCCATTACGATGAGATCTGTATTGTTTTCCTTAGCAAAGTTTACAATCCCCTCAGAAGGGTAATCTTCAATGGTAACTGGTTCTACTTCGACTCCAGCTGCTTTACCCACTTCAACAACATAGTCAGTGGCATCCCTGCCTTCTTTTTCTAAATGGGTACGCGTTCCTTCAGCCCAGCTTTCTCCGCGAACTGCAGCAGAAACACCTACTGGCGGTATGACAAATAGGGCCTTGACCTTTGCATCGGTTGATTTTGCAAGATCTATACCCCAATCTACCGCATTCTTTACATTCTCAGATCCATCAGTGGCGATTAATATGTTTTCAATTTTCTCACTCATTATAATACCCCCGTTTATTATACAGAGAAATAGACTTATATAGTTTATGGTCAAAACACTGATAGAACTGTTAATATAAATTAAATATTAATATAGTATATTTTATATTTTCTTTATAGTTATAAATGAGTTTTTTCTATACACCGGATGACAATAATGTGTATAATCCAAAATGAATTCTATGATTGGTATCCTTTCACAGGGTTGGTTCAATGCCTTCATCCAGCAAGACTTTTGCCGTCCATTTCGCTGCATTTCCCGTTACACTTGGGCATTTATCATCATGCCCTCCAGCTTCTTCAAAAGCTTCAAATTCTTGGGGATCCCACAGATTGTAGGACTTCCCAAATACTTCTTTTTGGATATCATTACAGATGATACTACCATATTCATCAATGAATTCTTCTCTAACTATCCTTGATAATTTAGATGAATCCATCCAGTGAGCCTCCGCCAGCAAGGGAGTGGGACGCCTGGATCACTTCATCATCGATTCCACCAAAAATATCCTGAATTGCGGAAAGAACTGTTTGAGAGCAGTAACCATATTTTCTTTCGTACTCAAAACCTTTATCGTAAGCCCTGTCTAGAATTTCCTGCTCATTTTCGACCATAAAATACCCCCTTTACCAAATAATGTTGTCCTCGCTGTGGATATATATTTTCCTTTCAGTGTTGAGTTGTTTGGTTAGTGTAACCAAATACAATTTCCAAAATGCTGGGTATTCAATAGGATAATTGTAGCATGATAAAATACCAATTCTGTAGAAATTATGTCTAAATTAACAGCCAACAAATCTTGATAATCGTGTGAATATCGAGGATTTCTACAAAGGCTAAATACAGTTCTTATAATTGAACTCAAATCACATTCGTCTTATTCTATCTTCAAATCTCCCGCAGGTTCCCATTCATCTGATTTTTCATTCTGCACATTAACCGTAGTCATAATCTCCTGAAAACTTTCAAGGGCAGATTCCAGATTCTCAACAATTTCATTTGCCAGAATATCCGGTTCAGGCAAATTGTCAAGGTCGGCCAGACTTTCATCCTTGAGCCAGAATATATCCAGGTTGGTTTTGTCGCGTGCTATAATTTCATCGTAGGTGAATCTACGGAAACGTCCCTCTGGATTGTCTTCACTCCACGTTTCTTCCCGGTTGAAACGGTTCTCCGGGTTGTAGCACCTGATGAAATCTTCAAGATCGGAGTATTTCATCGGGTTCTTTTTCAGCGTATGATGTACATTGGTACGATAATCGTAAATCCATACTTCTTTTGTCCAGGGATCTTTAGCAGCCTTTTTTGCTTCAAAGAAAAGCACGTTTGCTTTTACACCGTTTGCATAGAAAATGCCTGTAGGCAGTCGCAGTATGGTGTGCAGGTCGGTGGTTTCAAGAAGTTTCTTGCGTACGGTTTCACCAACCCCGCCTTCGAACAAAACGTTGTCCGGAAGGACCACTGCTGCCTTACCTCCGGCTTTCAACATGGTGCGGATATGTTGCAAGAAGTTGAGCTGCTTGTTACTTGTGGTGACCCAGAAGTCCTGCCTGTTATAGGTGAGGTCCTGCTTTTCAATTTCCCCTACTTCGTTTGTGAAAGTCATGCTGCTCTTCTTACCGAAGGGAGGATTGGTGAGAACGTAGTCGTAGCGTTTCCCTGCGTCGGCAATCAGTGCATCGGTGTTGTCGATCATCGGTTCACCGTCGATCTCACCGATGTTGTGAAGGAAGAGGTTCATCAGTGCAAGCCTGCGTGTTCCGGCCACAATTTCGTTGCCTGAGAAGGTCTGATCTTTCAGGAAACGATTCTGTTCCTGATTCAATCCTCCTTCCCGGTTCTTGAGGAAGTCATAGGCTGCCAGGAAGAACCCACCGGTACCACAGCAGGGATCACCTATGGTTTTGAGGGGTTCGGGTTGCAGGCATTCCACCATGACCTTGATGAGAGGACGGGGTGTGAAATACTGGCCTGCACCGCTTTTGGTATCTTCTGCATTTTTCTGCAAGAGCCCTTCGTATATCTCACCCTTGGTATCCACACCCATCATGACCCAGCTTTCCTTATCGATCATGTCAATGACCTTGTACAGCATTGCCGGGTCACTGATTTTGTTCTGGGCTTTGAGGAATATCTGGCCGAGCATGCCGGGCTTTTTCCCCATTTCCTCAAGCAGCTTCCTGTAATGGGTGTCCAGTTCTGCCCCGCGTTTCTGTTTCAATTCTTCCCACGAGTATTCTTCCGGAATCCCGATATCCCGGTTGTAGGGCGGCTTGTTATACTCGCTGGCCATCTTCAGGAAAATAAGATAGGTCAATTGCTCGAGATAATCTCCGTAACTGACTCCGCCGTCACGCAGGACGTTGCAGAAGCTCCATACCTTGGATACGATGGATGATGTGTTTTCTGACATTGTTGGACCTTTGATGATGCATTTACAGATTTACTTTAAAATTCCTTTAAACCATGCAATTGCAGCTTCGCCATCATGTCTTTCTATTGGACTTACCTCTCTGCTATGCCTTATCGCATTTCTAAGTGTTGATAGTTGCTTGAATCTGGTTTGCAATTGATTTTTATTCTTGAAGTAAGGTTCAAAATGTGGCCAGTTTAATTTAGATGCCATTATATCGTAATATTCAAAGAGGTCAAAATACATTATTCGTTTAGAAAATAGATTAAAATCATTATCTGATAAATGAGGGTTTTTCCTTTTCTCACTTTCAATCCTTTTCTCAACTTTTTCTTGTATATGCCCGGGTGTATTCTTCTGATATGCTTTATGTGAATCTTCAAAAGAATTAACGATAAAACTTCTTAAAGAATTCTCGATGCTCTCTATCTCATTATCCAATTCTTTCAAAGATATGGGGACATTAATTTTTTCTTTTATCAATTGATTTTCTATTGCATTAATAATAGTGTTTTGTCTTTCTCTCAAAAAATCATCCAAATCACTTTTTGTGAATGGCTTTCTCAATAAAATACTTACAGCCTTTTTACTTATCAAATGGGAAGCGAGAACATCATAGACTTTTTCATTATCATTGTTATCAAACATTTCTTTTAAATATTCATTAGGCATCCTGTTGTTTATAATATGCCTATTTGTTGTAGGTGATAGCGGAGTACGGTTTAGAATACGGTTTATGGTTGGAACATTTTCATCCTTGAAAACCGAAGCTGGAACAATGTGATGATCATCAAGGGATTCATATTCTGGTAATTCAAAAGTAGACCAATCTCTTGCTCCATTGATGATAAAAAGATTAAAAATTGCATTATATATAGCAGATCCTTTAGGATTATCGTTTAATAAGTCTATATTTTTATATGTGCTAAAAAACTCCTTTATTACTTCGGGTTTATCGTCTTCATTGTTAAACCACTTTTTGAGATCTTGAAAATCTTTTGCAGATATTGATTCAACGCTACTTGAATAACGGTTTGTGAAGATTGAAGCCCAATACCATTTCCTGATTTTTGCTTGCATATCAAGTTTATTTTTTCCATCACTTTCCTCGACAAAAGCTTTAATGGCTGCAAAAGCCGGAATTATAGATGGATAAGGAACAAAATAAGGATTGATTGCCCCATATTCACGTGGATTTTTTAAAATAGTTATAGTCTTCTTTATCGCATCAACCGAACGGGACCATTTTTGCTTGAAAGTTTCTTCATCTGGTATGAGTACGATTTCATCTTTTGTACGATCTGGTTTCTTAATTGTTTTAGTTGCTCCAGGTACCATGTAATAGAGATATTTTGCCGAGCAATAATATTGTTCCAATATAGACATTACCTGCAAAATGTAAATTTTCATTTTTTTAGGTTTGGTGAATTGTAATTCTTCTTCTGCCTGTTTCCACATTTGCTTTAAATAGATCTCTTTGGGTCTAAGGATGGCATTCAATAGATCAAAAATATCGAGTTTTACACCTTTACTGTTTATCTGAGTAAATATATCGCAAACTTTGGCAATATCAATATCACGATCAAGTTCAATGTAACTGATAAAATACTGGTTGAATAATTCCTCTATTATATCTTTAAATTCTCGTGCATTTTTAACATAAACTGCATATTGATCCCGTTTTAATTCATTTTCGGCATCTACATTTTCGAGCTGGTTGGTCCAATAATCACGATAACCTTTTATCCAGTCACCTGTTCCCCATGTACCTTCTTTCATTTCAGAAAGAGGGAATAAATGATGTTTATATTGTTCTTCCTTATTTTGAAGAATATTAGTATATTTTTTTGATGATGTGTCATAGAAAAAAGCTTCTTCGTATTCTTCATTTAGTAATTTGTTTATGTTAAGGAAATAAACGATTGGGTTTTTTCTTCTAGGGAAGGGTTTTCCCGGATTAAAGAAAGCATAGTAGATAGCTGTCAAACGTTGTTGTCCATCCAAAATTATGTGTTGTGGGTCATTACTTCCTTCAAATCCATAAATCGGTTCACAGCTCAATATCTCGTAATTTTCTTTGCTTCCTTTCCACAACAATAAGGTTCCAATATAATAATCCATGAATATTGAGCGAACAAGTGAAAGAACATCCCATGGTTCCCACTCGAAATCACGTTGAAAATCAGGAATAATATAATGTCCCTTTTTAAGTTGGTCTATGAGGCTTCCTAAATGGACTTTTTCTGCTTTCTCTACATTCTTCATATTAATCTCTCACTTGGTTTTATTGCTTTATTTCGCACCGGCTTTCTCCGCCTGCACCTTCTCCAGCAGCACTTCGGCAGGCTCCCAGTCTGGTGCATTGTGCACTTCTTCCAGTTCCTGCTGGTTGAGCAGTTTCCCCTCAAAGGCCTTTTTCAGGATGCTCTGGCGCAATGCTTCTGCCTTTTCCAGATTCTCTTCGATGTCCTGTTCGACTTTATCGCATACCGATAGGCGGGTTTCGATTTCGCTGACGATGGCTTGTTGTTCTAAAAAAGGACAAAGTGGATATTCAAAATTGCTTAATTGACTTTGATTTATTGATGCCATACCAACTGTTTGTTGAGCATTTCTATTGAAGTAATGATTTGCTGAAAGGAAAAACCAATAATTTACGAGTTTTGAATTGATTTTTGAATTTAATCTCAATCTAATATTTTTACTTTCATAGACTGAAAATTCCATGTTTTCTGGAATTACTGCAGTCTTCCCTACTAACTCTCTACTATTCACTCGATTTACCAATAAATCGCCAGCATTTAACCCATACTCATTTTTTTCATTTTCTGTGAGTATAATTCTTTTAATATCAAACCACTCAATTATTCCATTTTCGATATTGTACATCCTAAGACATGCAGTTCCTTCTTCAGAATAGAACGACTTTTGTTTATAAATTCCATTTTTCATCGATTCAGTAATTTCACCCACTTTTATCCATTTCCATTCTTTAGGAATTATTGGCAATTTCTCTAATTCATTATCTGAAAGAAAGTTACCTCCTTTGACTTTTTTTGGTTTGGAAGGTTTTTTCCCTTTTTTCCCTTTATTTTCCCACTCTTTAACAGCCGTTTTCCATTCATCCAGTTTCCGGTTGTAGCTTTCTTCCCTCTCCTTCTGAATCTGCTCCAGCAATTCTTCCGCATCCGGCAGGTCGGTCTGCTGCTGTCGCCACTGCTTCGTAAGTTCTCCCTCAAATGCCTTCTTCAGCACCGCCTGCCGGTACACTTTGAGCTGCTCCTGTGCCTTTTTGAGGTTGGCGATGCCGTTGTCCAGTTCGCTGAAGAGTTGCTCTATTTTGGAGACGATGGTGCGCTGTTCGGGTAGGGGTGGTAGGGGATATTGATAATTCCAAAGAATCGTAGGATCAACATGAGGCGTTCCTGTTCCCTTTGGTTTTGTATTTATTTCAAGATATTTAGATTTCAAAAAATAATAAGCAAACTTATTTTCTGTAGCATGGAACTTGAGACGCATTAAGGTGCTACCCAATGCACCTTTTATTGCCTTTCCAACATAGCCACTACGGGATCCATCCCAAACCATTAAGAGGTCATCTTCTTCACATATTACACAATTCTCGCCATCAGTATAATATTTTATTTCCCCTTTATCAAAAGCCCTGATATCGATATATGGATATTTGAATACATCAGACGCTTCTGATTGTTGGTTTTTTGGTTTTTTCCCTTTTTGATATATGGCAAAATCGCCTAAACGAACTGTTTTCCATCCGTACTTCTCCTCAGATTTTAAAATATTCTTATTCAGCATGTTTTTTTGCGTATCCAATTTAATGTCCATATCAGTGCGATACTCCTTACCAGATTCCATTAACACCGGCTCGTAATCTCTGAAATAGTCTAAAGGCAGATAATAATAAGATTGAGGTGGTCTAAAGTCCTTTTTTAGCAGATAGGGATTGATTGGTTCGGAGAATTCATGGAGATGGCTAATCTTGATTGCATAACCAATTTCTGAATTCTTAAAATAGTCAAAAAAATCATTTTTGGCAATACCTCCATATTCATGACATTGATCCCATATATTTTTTGGATAATCTTCGATAATGCCGGCAATTTCAAATGATGCAACAATTTTTTTAATCGGTGAACTGGAATATATGAAGACTTTGGTGATGTCTCTTCTTTTAAAAATGGACTTTCGAAACTCGAATTTCTTTTTTCCTTTTAGAATTTCATCAACATATTCTGGTTTAATTGACAGTAAAACGTTCATCGAGTTTGCCACCACTTTTTAGGGCTACATATTGTTCATGGTTTATTTCTGTTATTGATTGAGGGTGGCTCTTAAGAATATCTTTTTCCTTCAAATAGCTTAAGCTTAAGGGATTTGGCAAGTAAAAATGGTGTTTAAATGGAATCACAAAAACGTTTTCCTTTGCCCATCCCATGAGTTCCTCATCGGAATAAACGCTTCTTTTGCCCACAATTCTTTTCAGTTCTGTGGGATCTGTTGTTCTAATTGGATCTTGGTCGACCACACCTATAGCCGTAATTGCTTTTTGATCTTTAGAGCGATAGAACAGAACTATACTTCCCGGAGTTATTTTTGTTATTCTTGAGGACGATAAATAGGCTTTTTTAATTGCATTTCCAGGAACGTTTATTTCTGTATAGTCATCAAAAGTCAACTGTCTTCTGGAATAATCAGGAAAAAGAGTGTCATGATATTCTGGTTTGATTGGAACGATAAATTTTTTGATGCTTTCATCATCTTTAAAACATGGATAATATCTATTAGCAATCGTAAGAGGCTCTAAGCTTGTGTCTTCCACTTTAAATTTTTTCAAATATACATCTTCACCATTGCAGGTTCTCTTTCCAATGTTCTCAAAACCATAATTTCCAATTACATATACTAGAGGATCATCGTTTGTTTCAAAATGGGTGAGGTATATCTCAAAGAAATTGTTATTTATACAGTATTGAAATGCTAATTTTAGGAACAGTTCTCCCATTTTAGAACCGGACAAATCTACCTTTAAAGTTGTTATTTTGACCCGAGGTTTTATAGGTTGAGGAGGAGAGGTGTCTATTGCTTCAGTTTCCTCTTTGAGCATCAGAAATCCCTTTATTTCTCCTTCCTCTTCATATATCCAACATTTACGACTTTGTTTCACACATTTTTCCGTCCACCACTGCTGAAAATCGGTATAATCTCTTTTTAGGGAATTAAAAAAGGGTTGATTAATGTCTATTTCATGAGCATATAATTGTTTTAATAATGTATGTTTGGGTTCATGTCTTTTATATAATCTTTTGAAATAGTCAAGTGCTGAAGAGATCGAAAAAACGCGATGGTCAACATCCAGTCGGAATGCTTTCCTCCTTATTCCTTTGTCTTCTGTAATAATAAAATCTACGAGATTTTTATAAAGTGAATACAGTATTTCGTTATCATTTATGTCATGTGAATTTGAAGGTGTTCCTACTAAAGATACAAATGAATCATCTGGCAGAGGTGGTGATGGTAGTATTGGATAACCACGAAGTTTTGATAGAATCATCTCTCTTCTTTCAGCGTCATTATCATTTTCTATATCCTTGAGAGAAGCAGGATGAATTACTTCTTGATGACTATGTTCTCTGATTAGTGCAAGTAACTCTTGTAGATCTGGAGAAAGAATTTTCGGGTCCTGTATGGGAATCAAAATATTAGTGTCATATAGAATTTTCATGCCATCACACAAATTCATTTATTGAAAGATTATAAGAGCTCAAATCGCCAGTGCCTCATTCAATTCATCTATCATCGTGTTCATCTCATTCCCGAAGAGCTGGTACATCCGGCCACGTCCTCCCAGTGCATCAAACGGGGCATAGTCCAAGTCGTCTATTTCCAGATGGAAACTGGTGGCCACGTAATCCCTGATCATTCGCAGCCAGCCCATCTGGTCCTCATTGAATTTCAGGGTACCGGCCTGCTTATCGAATACCCAGTTCTGGAAATTCCTGCTTACGGTTAAGTCATAGGAAGTCAGTACCGGGTCGATCTCGGTAACCCTGCGGATCAGGGAGATCAGGGCTGTGAGTTCGTTCTTCGGGGAATTCCCGTTGACCTCTTCCAGCTGTTCGTAGGCCTGCCAGACTCTCAACGGAGCCAGGTAGGGCTTCTCAGCTTTTAGTTTTTCCAGCACTTCCTTGATCATCCTGAAAGTGACATCCCTGCGCTGATAGGGCTGGTTATAGAAAATCTGCAGGGCAGTGATCTCCTCCCGGTTTGCCTCCAGATAGGCCTTGAAATCACTCACCACTTCATCAGCCCTGATCACAGCATCCTCATCCCACTCCGCTCTCAGGACCGTATCCGTATTTACAGTATCGATGATCTGCTCATGTACTTTGCGCACATTTTCCAGATACTCATTCAACTGGCCGGTAAAGGTAGCTCTTGCAGTGCTGAATAAATTCCCCCGGGCCTTCTTTCTGGCTTCATCTTCAGAAATTTCCGGCTCTTCTGTCTGAATCGTTTGCGTCTTTGCCTCGATTACATCCGGGTTGTGGGCATTGAGCAAATCCTTAATGGCCTCATTGATTTCTTTCCCGCCGGTCTTCTCGGCAAAGGTTTCCCGCTCCTGTGGTGTAATCTGTTTTTCCAATCTGGCCAGCCGGTTGGCCAGGGAAACATACACATCCTCATCCTCTGCTCCGAAGGTGACCGCTCCAAGCAGATCCTTCATAGGTGTGCCCTTCTTGCGCTCCAGAGACCTGCTGTCGGTCTTCATGGACCTGGTAACACCCACAGCATCCACGATCACAAAATGTGTCTTGGCCGAGATTGACGAGGGAGTCACCTTCTGCAAATCATCAAAATCCAGGGTGCGTGTACCGCGTCCCTTCATCTGCTCGAAATAATTACGGCTCTTCACATCCCTCATGAACATAAGACATTCCAGCGGTTTGACATCCGTGCCGGTAGCAATCATATCCACCGTAACCGCTATTCTGGGATTGTAATCATTCCTGAACTGGGACAGGACGGATTTTGGGTCCTCATCCACCTTGTACGTCACCTTCTTGCAGAAAGCATTCCCCTCTCCGAACTCTTCCCGGACGACCTGAATAATATCATCCGCATGACTGTCCGTCTTTGCAAATATCAGGGTCTTGGGTACCTCTTTTCTGCCCGGGAAAATCTCGGGAAGTTTATTCTTGAAAGTGCGAATTACATTTCGTATCTGGCTGGGATTAACCACATCCCGGTCCAGCTTATTTGAAGTATATGTGAAATCCTCATCAAGCTGCTCCCAGCGTTTTTTGCGGGACAATTTCTCCCGTTTATCGACAAACTCCTCGGCCTTGATCTCTGCTCCGTTTTTAGTGATCTCGGTCTCAATCGTATAAACCTCATAACCCACATTCACTCCATCTGCCACGGCTTCCTCATGGCTGTACTCGCTCACCACATTCTCATTGAAAAAAGCAAAGGTACGTTTATCCGGTGTAGCCGTCAGGCCGATCAGGAATGCATCAAAGTAATCGAGAACCTGCTGCCACAGATTGTATATGGAGCGATGGCACTCATCGATAACCACGAAATCAAATTCTTCTATGGGGACATTCTCATTATATACAACCGGCAGGGGCTCTTTCGATTTCCACTCTTTTTCAGCCGGATTTTCCTCTTCTGATTCCTCGTCCAGTTCTTCATCCTTCAGTATAGAATAAAGTCGCTGTATAGTGGAGATGCAAACCTGGCTATCCGAGGAAATATAATTGGAAGTCAAGCGCTGCACATTGTAAAGTTCGGTAAATTTGCGGTTATCATCATTGGGTACATAGGCCATGAATTCCTGTTCAGCCTGTTCTCCCAGATTACGTGTATCCACAAGGAAAAGTATTTTTTTAGCATCGGCAAACTTCAACAATCTGTAAATGAACGTAATGGCAGTATAGGTTTTTCCCGATCCTGTAGCCATCTGCACCAGAGCACGGGGACGGTTTTTTTTAAAAGATTCTTCAAGATTGTAAATGGCCCGAATCTGGCAATCACGTAATCCATCTGTTTTAAAATCGGGCATTTCAAGGAGTCTTTCCTTTAAACTCTTCTCCTGTTTGAGATAATGTAGAAATGTTTCCGGGCGATGGAATGAGAAAGCAGGCCTGGACCTTGGTTTTGGGTCCCGGTAATCAGTATATCTTGTAACTTTCCCCGTACTTTCATACACAAAAGGGAGTGGTTCATTATTGAGGTACTTCAACTTGCTCGTAGCATATTCAGCTGACTGCTCTTCAACAACAGTGAGGTGGTGCCCCTCCTCTTCCTTTTTGGCCTCGATAACTCCAACAGGTTTTTGATCCACAAAAAGTACATAATCTGCAGGGCCCACCTCGGTCTGGTATTCCTTTATCGCAACACCGGTTGAAGCGTTCCAATCAAGCTGATTCTTAGCCTGTACAGCCCAACCAGAATCATTCAACTTCTTATCTATAAGATCTCTAGCTACCTGTTCGGGTTTTTGGTTGTGGCTCATGCGTTTGATCTCGCTGAAGTAAACTTATTTCTTTAGGATATGGAAATTAATTGTGAATTGGTCTGGATCATTGTATTTATCTATAATATGTTTGTTAATTAAAAGTTTAATGATTTTATGCTGTTTTTGTTGGACATGTTCAGAATTTTGATTAAAAATAATTTTTATATCTTGCCTTCCACATATCTATACCATAGTAATTTATTGGGGTGTGGTCGGTGTGCGGTTAATAAACCTTAAAAAAACATCATTAAAACGAAATCCTCGTATAAATGAAAAATGGATACAGGAGCAAATATCTTCCGATCCTTCAATACTGGGCCTTGGAGATTTGATTCTAAAAGATATAGAACGCAATCATCGAGGTGCTGGCAGGCTTGATCTATTGCTTCAGGACCCTGATTCTTTAAAAAGATATGAAGTTGAAATTCAATTAGGTAAAACAGATGAATCTCACATAATCAGGACTATCGAATACTGGGATAATGAAAGAAAGAAATATCCACAATATGACCATTGTGCTGTGATTATAGCCGAGGATATTACAAGTCGCTTTTTTAATGTAATCCAGCTCTTTAACGGCAACATACCTATTATTGCCATCCAGATGAATGCTTATGAAGTGGAAAACACTGCCGGCATTGCTCTGACTTTCACAAAGATACTGGATGAATTTGAACTTGACCTTATCGATGAAGATGAAGAAGTAACTGAAGTTGTAGATAGATATTATTGGGAAAATAAAGGATCTAAAGAAACAGTGGAACTGGCAGATCGTTTACTTCACTTAATCAAAGAGATCGATCCCACTTTTGAACTCAAATATAACAAATACTATATTGGTTTGACAAAAAACGGTTTGGCAGATAATTTTTGTAAGTTTTAAGGCAAGGAAAAGTTACCTTATAATGCGATTAAAACTTGAAGACATCCAAAACGATCTTCTTGAATCAGGCCTGGACCTTAATACGGTTTTAATGAAGATGGACAAAGAATATCATTTCAGGCTGGTCCTCGCTGGTTAAGCGTACATGGTGGCAGCTGTGTAAGTTGCCATGGTGTTGATGGAAAAGGTGGTGTGCCAATAATGATGGGTACTGCAGTGCCTCCTGATATCACCTATGAAGCATTGACTGCTAATGCGCACAATGAGGATGAACATGAAGTTCATTCCGTTTATACTGATGAAACCATCAAGACGGCTATTAAACAAGGAATTGATCCGTCGGGGGAATGACTGGATTATACGATGCCGCGCTGAGACATGTCCGAAAAGGGTCTCAACGACCTGATTGAATATTTAAAGACCCTGTAATTGACCAAAAAATATATTGAAGGATATTGCCTGCAATCTCAGACAATATCCTTCAATGCATTTGCAGCAATATGTACACTTCCTACTCCTGAAACATAATTGGCTATTCGTACTGCCTGCATCACTTCTTCCTTTGTAGCTCCGGCATTGATTGCCTGTGTTGCCAGATTTCTGACTCCGTTCTCAGCTCCTTTCGATGCATCAAGTGCCATTGCAATCAGGAATTTATATTGTAAGGGTATGCCTTCTTCGTAGAATGTCAATTCACCGCCTTGCTCGATTAAACCAAACAGATCTGGATCTGCTTTCTTTATAGTATTGAGGGGATTACCTGTCATTTTGATTGCTCCAGTTATTTTGAATATAAGTATTGTAATACGGATTGATTAATTCAGATAATATAATTTATAGTGCACCACATCCACACCCTCGTCCGGTGAGGGTTGATATCCGGTACTTTATCTCCTTAATCTCATCTTCAGACATCTTTTCCAGTTCTTCTCCATGGACTTGCTTGATGTGGTCAAGCATCTTTTTTTCTACATCTTCCTGTTTGGTTCCTGTAGCCATTAAATTACATTTGAAACCCAAGTCCCTGCATTTGACTATTTTCATTCCTGTGCCCTCCTCTATTTAAAAAAAACATTAATTATCCTATAAACCATTTTTGGTTATACAGAAGAGGAGCGTCAGGTAAAATATTAAATAAAGAAGTATAATTAATTTCTATGTCTGATCCTATCTTAGTAGATGGTTCCACTGGAGAAGGTGGTGGACAGATCATAAGGACCTCTGTAGCTCTTTCTGCGGTTACAGGGTTACCTGTGAAAATCATCAATATTCGTGCACAAAGGTATGTCCCGGGTTTGCGAGCCCAGCATGTGGCCGCAATTATGGCGGTTGCACAGTTGTGTAATGCAGAAGTGAGGGGAGTATCGGTAAGTTCAACGGAGATTGAGTTTGTGCCCGGTCCTATAATATCCAATCACATAAAAATAGAAATTCCTACAGCAGGTTCAATCGGCCTTGTCCTGCAGGCCCTTCTGATTCCGATAACCATAGCAGATCAAGATGTACAGGTCTCTATTCATGGAGGTGCCACCTATGGAAAATGGAGTCCGTCTCTTGCTTATATACAGCATGCTCTCTGTCCCATTCTTTCAATGATGGGTTTTCATGTGACTATCCGGATTCTCAGGGAGGGTTACTATCCTCGTGGAGGAGCTCAGGTTTTGGTCAAGGTAGTACCACCGAAAGATTGCATTAAAGCCATTGATCTTTATGAAAGAGGAAAACTGCTGGATATAAAAGGAGTTGCCCATTCGTCCTCGGACCTCGAAAGGGCAGATGTATCTGCAAGGGAAGTTGATGCCATACAGGATTATCTTGCGCAGAGATATGAGGTACCAATAAATATTGATGCCCAATATTCACCCTCTTATTCCACCGGATCAGGAGTAACCCTCTGGGCTGTTTTTGAAAATTCTACTATCGGGATGGATAGTCTCGGGGAGCGTGGTGTCAAAGCTGAGAAAGTAGGAATCGATGCTGCAAAAAATCTTTCACGATGCATTAGAGCAGGTGCAACAGTTGATGAATTTATGTGCGATCAAGTGATCCCCTATATGGCACTGGCCAATGGTCAATCGCGCTTTAAAGCAACATCTGTAACCAGTCATGCCAGAACAAACATGGATATTGTGAACAGATTCCTGAATGTCAAATTTTCGGTATTTAAAGAGCAAAATTTATGGGTAGTGTGGGTGCAGCCATCAAATAGCTGAAAGTTAAATGTATTGATTAAAATAGGAAGGCGTAAATTAGTGTAACAGGTGGTTGTTTGAATGTTACAATTGTATAATACTTTAACAAGGAAAAAGGAAGTTTTCAAACCTTTAAAGGAAGATGAAGTTACAATATATGCATGTGGTCCTACGGTGTATAATATTCCGCATATAGGTAATTACCGAACCTTTTTAATGACCGACAATCTGGTACGTATCCTGAAGTATTTGGGCTACTCTGTGAATCTTGTAATGAATATAACAGATATCGATGATAAGACTATCCGGGATTCAAAGAAAGCGGGAATGTCCCTGAAGGAATTTACAGAAAAATATACTGAAGAATTTTTCTGCGGACTTGATATGCTAAACATAAAACTAGCCTCTGCTTATCCCAGGGCCACTGAAAATGTGGATGGAATGATAGAGCTGGCACAAATACTGATGGAAAAAGGGCTTGCCTATGAAAAGGAGGGTTCGGTGTATTACAGGATTTCGGCTTTTCCGGATTATGGTAAGCTTTCAAAACTGAATTTCAATTCAATTAAGATGGGAGCATCGGTTGATGTCGATGAATACGATAAGGATAATCCCCGGGATTTTGTTTTGCTGAAAGCATCCACACAGGAAGAGATTGAAAGGGGTATTTACTATGAAAGTCCCTGGGGTAAGATCAGGCCCGGATGGCATACTGAATGCTCGGTAATGTCAATGAATCATTTTGGACCTTCCCTTGATATTCATACAGGTGGAGTGGACCTGATATTTCCCCATCATGAGAATGAAATTGCCCAGTCTGAAGGGGCTACAGATAAACCCTTTGTAAGGTACTGGATACACGGGGAACACCTGATAGTTGACAGCGAGAAAATGAGTAAGTCAAAGGGTAATGTTTTCACTCTCCCAAAACTGGTTGACAAATATGGGGGAGAAGTTGTGCGCTTCATGTTTATGTCCGTGCATTACAGAAAGAAACTGGATTTTTCCGACTCCTTTGCCCGGCATGCACAAAACAGCTATTTCAAACTCAGGGAAACACTGGAAAATCTGAAGTTCGCTATAAAGAGCGCAGATGATAATGAATATCCTTCTGATCAGGAAGTGATAGACCTGCCTGACAATCTTGAAGATGATTTCAGGAACGCTCTGGAAGATGATATGAACATCCCGAAAGCAATTGCAGTTTATCATGAATTATCCCGTGTTTCCAACCAGTATCTTGAAGCCGGCAGGAATAAGGATGTACTTGAAAAACTTCTTTCCCTCTACAGGAAGTTTGCAGATACCCTTGGCCTTTTTGCACAAGAAGGTGAGGAAGTTCCAGAAAAGATTATGGAGCTTGTAAAGATACGTGAGCAGGCCCGAAATGAGAGGGATTGGGAAACAGCAGATGCTTTAAGGGATAAAATTGTGCAAGCGGGATTTGTTGTGCAGGATACCTGTGAAGGGCCTAATGTAAAGAGACAAAAGTGCTGATAAAAAGATTATTTGCACTTCTGTCTTGAGGGTGGAAAAGTGGATTAATAGTATACCACTGCCACATCATTGCCTTCCCTGTGTACAACCGGATACTGGGCTTTTGGTACCATGACGGTTATGCGTGACCCGCTCAGATAAATTTCCTCAATACTTGCTCCATCTTTGAATAGAACTTCTATATTGTTGCCGGTAATAGTGGCATTATCAACCCTGGTGCCCCATTCCACCACAACATTGATTGAATCACCATTTATGTACAGATCGATATTTTCCTCGTCATACTGTACGGTTTCCTTGATATTGTCCCCTTTGATTTCTACAACACCGGATTGGACTATTGATCGATTTGTGTCGTCTGCACATCCACTGGTAAGTAGTATTGCAGAAAGGACGAAAATAGCAACAATTGATTTTATGAATTTCATTGTTACCTGTTAACCAATTCAATTATTTAACCATTTTCAGATACCGGTGCTGTCTCTCTTCCATGTAATCATAATACAGTCATTTCACGATTTCATATCCCGCATTCTTCCATCGTTATTTAGCAATTGATCCGTGAAAGATCTAAATTCTTCATCAGGTTTATGTGCAGAAATTCCCAGTATGGTTGAATCAGGGTTAGCATTACGGAGAAAATCTTTTACATTTCTGATATTTTCATCTTTTGCAGATTCTGTTTTGTTCAAACAGATTATGTCAGCCTCTTTAATCCTGTCGATGGCAAATTTGGGCAATTTACTAATATCAGTGATGAAAGTTTTAGGATCTACAATATTTACAACAGGAGCAAAAGACATATCCGGAATATTCATCGGTTCCAGGCTTGCTTTTATCTGGGACGAGGATGCAGTTGATAGAAGTTCGATTATCACAAAATCAGGATTTGATTCACGGGTTGCATTTTTTAAAGTGCTTTCCAGATTGAACCTGAGACTGCAGGGAACGCAGGCGTTTAGCACTTCTTTTGTGATTATATTTGTGTTTTTGATATCATTATAACGGACTCTTCCTTCCTCGGTAAATATTATAACAACCTTTTTCCCCTTATCCGCAAAACTCTTAGCCATTTCCTTTATTGTGGTCGTTTTCCCGCTTCCTGGAAAACCATTTATGATAATTATCTTCATACAACCACACCTTTAATCCATGTAATTTATTTACTTAGTCAGGCACAGAAGTACTGCGAGGTCTTCTTGGGCTTGAAGGGAGTGAGGTGCATTTGCAGGCATGAAAATGAATGTACCTTCTTCCATTTCGATTTCATTTCCATATAAACGGAAGACACCCTTTCCTTTCAGGACCTGGACCACTCCTGTTTTTGTGGATGTATGTTCATCAATATCAGTTCCACCTGCAAGACACATAAGTGTGTAATTATAGGTGTCTGATTTTGCCACCTGCAAGACACATAAGTGTGTAATTATAGGTGTCTGATTTTGCCAGTACTGTACTGAAGATTCCCTCTGTGGGAAATTGCATCAATTCATTCAAATCTTTTGAAAATCCTTTGTCCATTGTTTCACCTCTTATTATCACAATTTATATTTTAGGCAATTGCAAACTTATCTCTGTATTTTTATTTATTTTTCCCGATGTGCCATTTGATCAATAAACCGATACCTATTATAATCAGGACAAATACAAACATACCCACCACAGTATGGTAACCATAACCATAGTACCCAAATTCGTTCATTTAGTTTCCCCTGCAATAATATATTAAATATACTCTGACAACATGTATTAATTTTGCCTTAATGTCTATGATAGATGCGGGTTTTGTGGATATTATCTAAAAATGAGTGAAAGGTTAAAACAATGACAGACGATATAATGAAGTCCATGTTGGACAAAATGGCAAAGGATGGTTTGTTAAAATACAATCCTGAAACGGATACCTATGATGTAACTGAACTGGGCAATCAGGTATTCAATAATCAGGAAGAATCTTCTTCCTGAAATAAATACAATGGACATTTATAAAATTAGACTGTAGCCTCTTCTTTAAGACCAAACAAATATATATTTAGTTGTACCTATTATTATCTGGAAGGGAAACATAAATCGGGGAGTTGTGAATTTCTGAATCGGCATTCGGTCATCTTAAGACAGGTGGTGGTTTTGTCCCTGGTTTCAAATATAGTAGATTGACTTACTGGTTGACTTTAACTCATGCCGATTGTGAATCCTATCTGATCAGTAATGGGGTATTATACATGGAAAAGATAAAGAAAATGGGTCTTTTAGGCGCAACTGCATTGATTGGTGCAGGATTGGCAGCTATGTCCGAAGAGCGAATAAGGGAATTTGTAAAGGCAAGGGTCAAGGAAGGTGCCATAAGCAAGGAAGAAGGCAAGGTACTTGTCGAGGAGCTTGTTAGCGAGACCAGAAAACAGAGGTTGAATCTGGAGAAGAATGTAGTGGAAAAACTGCACAACACGCTTCAGACAGCCGATAAGGAACTTGCAGATTATGCGGATTCGATAGATGAAATGAAGATTCGGGAACTTGAGGGGGAACTTGAAAAAATGAAAAGCCTGAGGAAAGGCGATAAATAACTGCTGTCTTGGCTATTCGATTATTCACCATTTTACTGGTGAATAAATTATTCTTTTCCTTGAATGTGACTGTTTCTCTTGCGTCCTATATATTAGATATTGCTCTCTGCAAGTTTTGACTTACAATCTAACGCTTGAATCAAAATATCAGGTAACTTTGAGTGTATGGTATATAATGTCTGATATTCAATGTCAGTAGTTCTCTAATTTTCTTTCCATCTTGTTCCTACCCCTATTGAATTACCTTAAACACTGCACTACTAGCTGAATCCTTAACTTTCTCCTAAGCCATTCTTCAACAAACAGAATAAATCTGGCAAACCTGAACTTGTCTTCATCAATGGTTATTGGACCTGGTTTTACGATTGTAAAATGCTTTTTCTGGAGGTATATCCATACATTTCTGAGCAGGAACGATATTATAGTAAAGAAATATCTGAAAGTTACATCTTTTGTTGATGTCCTTGGTTTAACAACATTTCTCATCCTGTAAGATGATTCGTAAGCATTCCGTCTTCTGTAGACGTTACTAACCTTCCTTGGAGGCCACTTAACTCCATAAACAACAAACCCAAGGTTTTCACATCCGTATTTGCCTCTTTTACCTTTCATATACTTCACATCAATTACAATATCCAGCTGAACTTCTTGTCTTTGAGCATTCTTCATTACATACTCTGCAGACCTTGCTTTTCTCCCGTTAAGCAGTTGCTTGATTGCGTTTCCCCTTTTTACTACTGGTGTAATGTGAGAAATCTCCTTGTCCTGTAAGAACTCAAACACATCAACTGAATAGAACTCTCGATCCAGGCAAAGTACCTTGATATTGAAATCCAGTTCTTCGATAAGATCTATGAAATAAGTGAGGTAATCAACTTTTGTTTTATTCCTTTCAACAGGAAGAACTGCAAAAGTAAATCTCTCGTTCTTGTTTATAATGGACAGTGCTACATATGAATAAAAAGAGTTTGTTGATTTCTTGGCCTGACTACGTATCACGTAGTCTTGATTGAATGAATCAACTTTTCCATAATATGGATCATTTGTAAAATCGATAGCAAACTCATACTTTTTTTCTGGTTTCAGAGTACCGACAGAACTGTGAAGAAGAATATTCTCATTTGCCTGGATAAGTTCTTCAAGACTTAGTTTCCTGAGATGATATCTCAAAGATGTCTCACATGGAATCTCTTGATAGTGTTTTGACGCAGAATGAACCGAACTCTTATCCACTGCCATACACATGGCAGTGTAAAATAGATCTTTAGAGCTAAGTGAACCGTTTATCCTGATGTCGATATTTTCTAGAAGTGGTTTAAGAGCAGCATCAATACACTGTTTTGGTCTTAATTCAACCTTCTCACATGTCCTTGAATTGGATGGTGGAAATGACATATGGCGGCGTTCTCGCCACATATAAAGCTATCGGGAGGTGTTGTTAAGTTCAGGTGCTCAAAATTAGCTAAGTACTGACATTAATTATTTTCATATTCATGTCTCTTATTAGGCAAGGAACAGTTGTCCAATAAAAATGCAAAACTTATATATTAAGCAGTAATGTGCCATGAACATAATATCTTCACATTTAACAAACAAGGAATACAAAAAATGAAAATTGAAGAAATAAACCAGATGGGAAAAGAATTGAAAGACCTATTAAAACTCAAATATCCACCAGTAGCTGTTGCGCTTGTGCCAGACACTCATGAAGTACCTGAAGGTATCAATAAAATTGAAGAAAAAATGAGACACTGCCAGATGGTAGACAAAGTTCGCAAAGAGGAAAGCGAATTCTATGCCCTGGTGGATGACCAGAAATGCAAAGGCGGTGCAGCTGTCATGGGACTACAGGAAATGGCACCCAAACTTGCCAACGGGGATGTCTATTACAATCTGAACCGGTATAAAACAATCAACTCCGCAAGACGTACTATGCAACAGGTTCCAACCTTAAAAGAGGGTTCTACGAAAGCAGTACTATATGGCCCTCTGGACAGGGTGAGCTTCATTCCGGATGTGGTACTTGTTATCGATACACCTAAAAAGGCAATGCAACTCTCACAGGCCCTTTTGCACCGTTTCGGTGGTCGTGTTAATGCAAGTTTTGCAGGAATCCAGAGTCTTTGTGCTGACGGGGTAGTCCAGCCTTATAAGGATGGACACATAAGTGCATCCCTGGGATGTGGCGGAAGTCGAAAGTATGCCAATGTTGCAGAAGATGAAATGATAATGGGTATCCCTGTAGAAAGGTTGCATGATATGATAGAAGCATCTCATGAGATGTTTGGCTGAAATCTTTATACCTTATTTATCTCTTGAATCGAAGTGGCATCTATACATTAGATCACCTCATTTTAATTTGAATGAATAGCAAATTTTGCTTTTTGCCTCTCAGTCTATTGTGGCAAGACCATTCACAATCGTTAACTATAAATATATGTAAGTACACATCTATATGTGTAATAAATACATTACACATGTATACAACAGAAAAGGTGATGGAAATGGAAAATAAAACAATTATAGTGCTTGCAGGCACCATTCTTATCGGCATAATGCTGATAGGGACCGTTTCAGCTCACTGGGCTAGTGGCGAATATGTACTGGGAGACTCCCGAAACAGCGGTTATGTAGATGGCAGTGGAGCAGGTTATTACTGCAACTATGGCTATGGACAGGGATATAATGCCAACGGAAGTTATTCAGCTGAGGATGCAACATCAGTGATTACCGAAGATAAAGCAATCTCACTTTTTGAAGAAACTACTGGCATCGATGTAAACGATGAAAACGTCTATCAGATGGGACGCTGGTGGGAAATCAACTACATTGATGAAAATACTATTAAACAGGGACGCGTAGATTCAATAACAGAAGATGTAATCGAGGATTTTTCGGCCTATGCACCGCAGGAATCCTATGAATATCGGGACAACTACAGGTACCAGAGAGGAGCCGGTGGCTGCATGGGCTACCGTTAATCCTCCTTTTTTACAGAGGTGACACAGTAATATGATGTATGGTAATATGATGTATGGCACAGGTTTTTCCATATGGGGAATGATACTAAATTTCCTCCTGATCTTACTAGTCATAGGCTTCGTTGTTTCACTCTTGAACCGAGGTGGCACAATGTGTTGTGGTAGCCATAATATGCCACGCAATGAAAATATAAATTCTGAGAACCAGAATAAAGCAGACAAGGAGCGTTTAAACAGGCTGGAAACCGAAGTCAAAGATACAAAAAGGATGATTGAAGGATTAAAAGATAAATTTGATGAAGTCTGACCTTATTCATCAAAAGAGTATAAAGAATACAATCCCTACCGCAGTCCTTTGGGATTAAAAGCTCATATTTATTTACCTTCAGTCCTTATTTAATAAGCATATAAGCATTACAAAAATTGGACAAATGAATCTTTTACATGGGTGACATGATAACATGATGTATGGAAATATGATGTATGGCACAGGGTTTTCGGTATGGGGAATGATACTAAACTTACTTCTTATCCTGCTTGTAGTTGGTGCTGTTGTCGTGCTTTTAACACGCAGTGGTGCCATAAATTGTGAAAGCCAGAAAACAGCAGACATAGAACGTTTGAACAGGCTGGAAAATGAAGTAAGGGACACAAAAAAGATAGTTGAAGAAATCAAGGACAAACTTGACGAAATCTAATTTGTTTAAAACATTAGTATAAAGGGTACAACCCATGCAAAAAAAACTCCAGGGGATTGTCAGCCTTGGCGAAGCTCTATCGCATCCTCTGCGACTGAAACTCATTTGTATGCTTGCAGACAGGGAATGGTATGTATATGAGCTTTCCAAAGAACTAGATGTTTCCAGACAGGTACTGTATCTTCACCTGAAACGTCTTGAGAAAGCCGATATCGTTGAAAGTGATCTTCGCCTGGAAGAAGATGATATGCGTGCCAAGAAATTCTTTAAGTTAAAGGAATTTGATATAAAATTGGACGTTAATGACCTTAAAGGCATCTTTGAGACAGAAACAATCCCAAAAAAGAATTGATCTTTATTCCTCATCAAGCCCTTTTGTGCCGAATATATAATTGGCCACCCTTACAGCATCCCTGTCACCTGTTACTTTTTCCTCTGAATCACTGAGTTTGACAACAGGAATACCATTGATTTTATGCAACTTGATTACAATATTCAGGGGAGGATTTTTTTGGAAAAACTCTGAGTTGTTGGTCAGGCTTGTACCTATACCAAAACTGCATTTAATTTTACCCTTACAATACTCATGTATCCTGATTGCATCTTCGGCTTCGAGGGAATTACTGAATACTGCCATTTTCTGCGAAGGATCAATTCCAAGAGATTTGTAATGTTGAATTGCTTTGTCAATGAAAGTAAAAGGATCACCACTATCATGCCTGATACCATCATAAAGACGTGCCAGGCGACCATCAAAGTTGTTGAAGAAGGCGTCACACCCATAAGTATCTGCAAGGGCAATCCCGAGCCTGCCATTATAAACTTTAACCCAGTTTTCAAAGGCAAATTTGTTGGCATTGCGCAAACCCACAAGGGCAGAATTACCCATAATCCATTCATGGCCTATAGTACCTATCGGCCGGGTTCCATGTTTCATTGCAAGATATACATTACTGGTACCAGCAAAACTGCGGGATCGACTTAAGGTTTCCACGACCCTATCATGAAGTTCAAAACTGCGACGACGGCGAGTTCCAAATTCACTGAGTACACATCCGGCATTATCAAGTTTGTCGGATACTTCTTTTATCATATCTCCATATTTGTCCAGGAGATCAGCCTTTGAAAGAAAGTCATCAGCCCAGTTATTTTCAATTGTCTCAAAATAAAGTTCGGAAACCGTAGCCATGAGCACGATTTCCCAGAGAATGGTACTATGCCAGGGGCCTTTGATGCTTATATCAAGATCATTGTCATCCGTCAGGAATATTTCAACCTCATCGGGATTAAAGCGGTAATTTTGTAGGTGGTCAAGATAAGTATGCTTGAAAAAAGGACAATTCTTTCCCAACCAATGCCTTTCTTCATCCAGAAGGCGTAATTTGGGAATTTGTTCCCGGACGATATATTCAAGTTCTTTCATAAACTGTGAATTGAAACGTTGATCTCCACGGTTTATGAAGCGATATTCTGCCTGTGCTTCAGGAAAAAGCTCAAGTACTGCCATCTGCATGGTCAGCTTGTACATATCATTATCAAGTATTGACCGAATCACCTTATTGCCTTCAGATAATTGTAACATTTATTAGAGGAATAACAGCCCTTCTGTATTGCATTACAACTATTTAATATAAATGC
>Ga0208153_100070_pt1 | contig 46881 bp, 42 predicted proteins | sample Wag42014_10_18_FD_187331 | JGI IMG/M metagenome (GOLD analysis project Ga0208153, IMG submission 187331) | Deep subsurface shale carbon reservoir microbial communities from Ohio, USA - Utica-2 Time Series 2014_10_18 (SPAdes) (version 2) ... | reverse complement strand
TGAATCTTATAAATGATTCTGTCAAATTACGGTCTTTGCCTTTTAAAATATTTTTGACTACTGGAGATAAATTGTCATACCAATGCCTATGGGGAACACCTCCCACATGTTCAAAAATATTTCTCAACCCCTGGGCAAGGCATTCAAAGTTCTCTCCCTTAAAAAGCTGCAAATAACCGCCATTGCTGTTGGGAAATGAGACGCTCAGGTAAGAACCAAAAAAACGTATACCTTCTTCTACAAACTCAGCCTTACCAAAGTCTATCTGGGCTTCTCCCGCTTTATGCTCTAACGGCAAGTAGGACTGCTTGGGGTTGTAAATCTCCTGCTTCTTGTCTGACACATAATTACATACTGTACGGTAGCTGCACTCAAAATCAGGATATTTTTCCCTCAATCTGTCAAAGACTCTTTTGGCTGTATGCCTTTGCTTGCGCCTTATTTTTCTGTCATCTTCTAACCAGCTGTCTATCTCCGGTTTATACACATCAAGCTTCGATCCCCTGACTTCCGGTACCGGCAGCTTTACTTCCGCCCAGTTCTCTTTCTCAAGATACTTGTTTACTGTCTTGCGATCAAAGCCGGTTTCTCTGCATATTTCCGACACATTCTTACCTTTGTTAAAGTACATATTTCTGATATCTTCAATTTGTAACATATTCAACATCCTCTCTTTTTGCCTCCTGTAAGTTTTTTATAACAAACTTACAGGTTTAGCAGTTGTGAAAATTGTTGCAATTATTTCTTGCAATTTTCGGGAATTCCTGTTTGCAACTTTCGGGAATTCCTCTTGCAACTTTGTCCATTTTTAGTATGCAACAAATATCTCCCCATGCTACAGCCATCGCAGTTTTTGCCAAAGGCACTCCTAATTCTATGCTTGCTGGCACCATTATAGGTCCCTGTACAGCCCATTGTCCTCCTCCGGAAGGAACAAAAATATTAACCAGACCAGCACTTAAAAAAGTAAAAAACGGTAGTGTAGTCTCATTAGAGATACTTACGAACCATCCTGATATTGTTGCAGCCAAACCTGAAGCTATCATCATACCCATAATCCCTGAATAAAAAGGGAATTGTAGAATAATACCAGCAGAACCTTTTACCGCATTACTAAGAGAATGAAGATAACGTCTTGGAGTTTTGTGGAGCAATATACCTAAAAACAGGAAGGTAAAATTCATGATATTTAAATTTAACTTAAAGCCGTTTGTAGAAAAGTAAAATACAATATAAGCCAAGCCCATTATACCTATAAGCATTGAAATAATTACACTGTTTTCAAGTTTGTCAGCAGGTGTGTCTTTAGTCTCTTTGATAGTATCCTGTTTCTCAGCTTTTAATATTTCCGGGTCTATTTCAAATGTTTCTTCCTTAGGAGGGGACATAAATCTTGTTAAAAAAGGAAGGGTAACTATCAAGATAATTAGAGGAACCAGGTTATATAGAGAGAAAATAGTTTCTGAGGTGGGAATTATCCCCATTTGTCCTTCTAAAAAATGACCTGAAGTGGCAATAGTCAAAGGCACAGAACCTGCTAAACCAGCATGCCATACTAAGAAACCAATATATCCGCTTGCTATCAAAAGCCTGTAATCGGTACCTTTTACAGTTTTTGCCATCTCTTTAGCAATTAAAGCCCCAATGACCAAGCCAAAACCCCAGTTTATCCATGCTGCTATTAAAGCTACAAAAGTGGTAACCATAACGGCTTGAGCAGGATTCTTCATAGCTTTTGCTATATTTTTAAGAATATTTTTAATGAATGGACTATTTGCCAGTACAAAACCAGTCACTAAAATTAAAACCATCTGCATAGAGAAAGTTAAAAGATTCCAAAACCCTTCCCCCCAATATTTCACCATATCCACCGGAGATTGCTTGTTTATGATTATCCCCATCAGAAACACCACAAACGTTAAAACCACTGCAAACAAAAATGGATCGGGTAAATATCTTTGAACCAGCCTTACAAAAAACTTTGTTAATTTCCGAATCATATGCATCCTCCTATGATGTTCTATACTTATGCTATAAGCAAAAAGTGTTCCAAAATAAAGAGGCTTAATTTCAAGGATGTTCAGTCAGATAATGATTCAAAAATGAATCATAAATACGCATAATGCTTAAGATACACATGTGATTGAATTAATTTATGATTCACATATGAATCGAACGATAGCAAAGTGAATCATAATTGTTTATTTAATATAAAATTGTTTTAATTAAGAGAATGTTTTTTGAGTAGCCTTACTACCTTAGGTTGACTGATGCCAAGAGATTTAGCAATTTTTCGTGTGGTGACATGTTCTTTTTTAGCCTGTACAAGTATTTCATATTCAAATTTGTCAAGCATATTTTGGAGTGACTTTTTAGGGACTATTTTTCTTTTTTGCTGAATCCGGTAAAAGTCTTCAGTTGTTAGTTCCTGGTTAGGAGATAAAAGAATTAATCTTTCTATTACATTTTCCAGTTCCCTCACATTACCAGGCCAATTGAACGATTGAAAAGCTTCGAGCAATTCTTCCGAAAAATATTTATAAGCATGATAATGCTGATTAAATTTATTAAGAAAGTATTTTGCCAAAACAGGAATATCATCTGTTCTTTCCCTTAATGCAGGGACATTTATGGGGATCACATTAAGTCTGTAGTACAAATCTTCTCTGAATTTTCCGTTTTTCACCAATTCCCATAAATTTTTATTTGTGGCAGCGATTATTCTGGTATCTGTTTTTATAGACTTCCTTCCGCCGATTTTAAAAAATTCCTTATCCTGCAAAAACAACAACAATTTCGATTGAGCCGAAAGGGGCAGTTCGGATATTTCATCGAGAAACACCGTTCCTTTGTCAGCTGACTCGAAAATCCCAAGCTTACCTTTTTTGTCTGCTCCGGTGAAAGATCCCGGTTCATATCCGAAAAGTTCTGATTCTATCAAACCTTCTGGAATGGCCCCGCAATTTATTTTTAAAAACTTATTATTTTTTCTTTTACTTGTTCTGTGTACCATTTCGGCTACCACGCTTTTGCCCACCCCTGTTTCGCCGGTTAGTAATATTGTGGTACTTGTGTTTGAAAGCTTAAGAACTGTGTCTATTACTTCTGTCATTTTTTCGCTTGTGGCAATAAACCCCTCTTCTTTCAAATAAGAGTCTCTGGCAGTATCCTTGTCCAGTACATCATTGTACTTAATTACCGTTAAGTCCCATATGGTATTGATGATTAATTCTATTTCGTTTTTATTATTAAGAATGGGTTTGCCTTTTACTAAGAGGTTCTTGCCGGTTTTTGTCTTATAGGTTATTGTTGCGGGTTTTTTGCGCTCAAGAACAAGTAAGCTTGCTGCACCTGAAAAATACTTGTAATGATGGACCAAGTCGTAAAGTGTTTTTCCGGCAAGCTCTTCATTGGTAAATCCGGACATCATTTCAAAGGTTTTATTAACAAGAAGTGTCCTGCCTTCACCGTCGACTACATATATTCCATTGTATACATTGTCAAAGACTGTTCTGAAAAGGCTTTCGTCAAATTTAAGTTCCATATCAATACCTTTACTTTTTAACATTAATGTTATGCTAATTGAAACATTTTTACAATAACAGTCCTTTAAATAATTCTACTGTGTAGTTTTTATATATACTTTCAAAAGCCCTGGAAAATATTTCTGGCCTCTTAGATAAAGCCGGTAAAAAGCTTATTCAGCTAAACCCACTCATGTTTTTTGGCAAGCTTTACGATTTTTAAAGCACAAAAAGCCGTAATGTATGGGCAATGTTTGAATTTCCCAAAGCCCAGTTTGCCTGCAGCATTTTTTGTTATAACTCTGCAACAGGCTGAGCCGTATTCCTTTTTAAATTCCTTCATAAAAGTGTTGCTTAAATTGAAAGCATTTTTATAGTCTTCTTTATTATCTGTTCTCCCCTCAAACGTGCTTATTATAAAAGTAACTGCTGAAGCCGCACCGCAAATGCAGCCGCTTGACCCGATACCTTCGGCAAAAGCTGTCATCCCTCTGTGTATTTCTACTGAAAACCTATGACCTGTAAATTTTTCGAATGCTCTGACTATAATTTCAGAGCAGAAATGTCCTCTTTTAAATTCATCCACTGCATATGAAGTGATTTCTTCCTTTAAATTTTTGTCCAATTCCAAGCCTCTTGTATTTGCTTTTTTTTATTTCAAAATATGATATCTTTTAGAGTTATGAAAAGCAAAAAAGTTTCAATAATAATTCCCGTTTTCAATGAATACAGTATTGACCATTTTATTTCCGCACTTCAGCGGAAAGTACAGGATTACAATGTGGAAATAATTATTGTGGACGGGGATAAATCAGGCTCCACAATTTCAAAGCTTGGGAAATACGATGTAAAAGCAATTAAAAGTGAAAAAGGCAGGGGGACCCAGCTTAAAAAAGGTGTTGAATACTCATCTGGTGATATTTTGCTGTTTCTTCATGCAGATACCGAGCTTCCTGATGATTTTTTTAATATTGTCACAAATGTTTGTGCCAATATTTCTCCATATGGCGCCTTTAGCTTAAAAATTGATTCCGGCAAACCTCTTTACAGAATAATAGAAATTTTTACCAATTTAAGGGCGAAATATTTGCAGATGCCTTTTGGGGATCAGGCAATCTTTGTGAAACGCGAGGCTTATTTTGAATCAGGAGGTTTTTCAGAGATACCTATTTTTGAAGATGTGGACCTTGTCAGGAAGTTAAAAAAAAGTGGAGCAAAGATTCATATTTTAAAAGAAACGGTAACAACATCTTCAAGAAGATGGGAATCTGAAGGGATTTTAAAAGCAATGATGCGCAATTGGTATTTACAAATACTTTATTTTATATTTAATATAAATCCACATAATTTTAAAAAATTTTACAGGAGCCACAAATGAACGAAGTACAGGATACTATAAACAAGATTTCTTTAGAAAGGAAACAACTGTCGGTCATACAAATAAATATGGGCAATCTTTGCAATCACGCATGCAGCCACTGCCATATTGAGGCATCTCCGGAGGGGCAAAATGTTATGGATTATGAAACTTCGGTTAGGGTTATTGATAAGCTTAAGAAAATAAACATTGAGAATGTAGAAATCACCGGCGGAACGCCGGAAATGAATCCCAACTTCAGAATGTTTTTGGAAGAATTGGGAAATTTGAAAAAGTTAACGGTAAGATCCAGTCTAACAATACTGAACAGCAGTAAATACAGTCATTTTAAAGAACTTTATAAAAAATATAATGTTAAGATTATAGCTTCGCTGCCCAGCATTCTTGAGGATATAACAGACAACCAGAGGGGAAGAAATTATTATAAGACATCAATAAATGTTCTGAAAGATTTGAATGATATGGGTTACGGAACAACACTGCCGTTGGATATTGTTTATAACCCTGCCGGTGATTATCTCCCGCCGGAACAGGTAAAACTCCAGAATGAATTCAGAAATTTTCTTGGTGAAAATTTCGGTGTATCGTTCAATAAGCTATCGGCAATTGTTAATGTTCCCATTAAGCGTTTTCGGGATTACCTTGTAAAGAACAACCGGTATGAAAATTATATCGATCTGCTTTTCAGTAATCATAACAAAGCCACATGGCAAAACGTAATGTGCCGGAGCCTTTTAACAGTCGGTCATGACGGCAGGATTTACGATTGTGACTTTAACTATGCTCTGGGGATCCCTGTGAGGGGATTTGAGGACGTTTATTTCTGGGATATTGACCCGGATAATTTCGAATCTGAAATTATTGTAGGAGAACACTGCCTTGCCTGTACCGTTAACAGGGGGAGCAGCTGCCACGGTGAATTGAAAAGTTTTGACACGGAAGAGGTGGTTAAAGATTATTACGGCAGCACGTTAAGTTCATCAAACGATCTTAAAACCACTGCTTGCTGTGATCTTGACGACATACCTGATTATGTGAAAGATATTTCTCCATTGATTGCCGATGAAATCCAGATGAAATTTTACGGTTGTGGGTCTCCGAGTCCTCTGCATCTTGAAGAATGCTATGTAGTTGATTTGGGCTGTGGCACAGGCAGGGATTCTTATATTGTATCCAAACTTGCCGGAAAACAGGGGAAGGTAGTTGGTATTGACATGACGAAGGAGCAGATAGAGGTGGCCCGAAAATATACCGATACTCAGATGAAAGCTTTCGGATATGAGAATAAGAATGTAAGATTTGTACACGATTATATAGAAAATGCATTGGAACATGTTAATTCTGGTTCTGCCGATGTGGTTATATCCAACTGTGTGATAAACCTGACTGAGGATAAGGGCAGGGTTTTGGATGATATTTATCGTATGCTGAAAAACGGCGGTGAGTTTTACTTTTCAGATGTTTATGCCGACAGGAGACTGCCGGATGATATAAGAAAAAATGATCTTCTTTATGCGGAATGTCTTGGCGGCGCTCTTTATATAAATGATTTTATGAGGCTTGCGCGCAAGGCGGGGTTTAATGACCCGAGGGTTATGAATTTCCGTGAGATTGAGATTACAAATAAAAAGGTTAAAGACCTTGTGGGGAATGTAAATTTTTATTCTGTCACATACCGGCTGTTTAAAATTGATGGCCTGGAGGATGCCTGTGAAGATTACGGGCATGTGGCAATATACAAAGGCGGATTGAACTATTCGGAAAACAAATTTATTTTGGATGAAGAACATATTTTTGAAAAAAATAAACCTGAAAGGGTGTGCGGCAACACTGCTCTTATGCTCAGTAAATCCAGATTCAAAGACTATTTTTCTATTACAGGTAATTTTGATGAGCATTTCGGAGCGTTTGAGGATTGCGGAGGGGAAAAAATACAGCATAGAGAGAGTATTGACAATGCAGATAAAGGATGCTGCTGTTGAAATGTGCGAAGATCGTATTTGCCAAATATCCGGAGGCAGGCAACGTTAAAACAAGACTGGCTGCCGATACTTCAGACATTTTTGCTGTGGAAATTTATAGGTTTTTACTAAACAGGTTGTTTACTGAATTGAAAAATCTTGAGGATGTTTACTGGTTTGTTGACGGCAAAGAGAATGTGGACAAATTTGCTGAACTTTCGGGATACAGTAATATAAAAGTCCAGAGTGGAGAAAATCTGGGAGAAAAAATGTATAACGCTTTTGAAAGTATATTTACAGAAAATATTTTTGACAGTGTTTTGCTTATCGGCAGTGATATTCCGGGGATTTCCGAAAACCTGATAAAAGACGGTGAGGAATCACTCAAAAATTATCATTACTGTCTGGGAGAATCGGATGACGGCGGTTATTATCTTATAGGGATGTGCAAAGGGTATTTGAAAAAAGATATTTTTAACGGGATAAAATGGAGCGGTCCTGATGTTTATTCTGATACACTGCAAAAAATGGAAAAGTTTGGAGGAGTGCGATTAATGGAGAAACTTAATGATATTGATACATTGAACGATCTTAAAATTGAAATGAAAAGTGATAAAAAACTATCTTCTTTTGTGGAGCAAATGTATGAAAACTTATGACTTGATTGTGCTGGGCGGCGGTTCGGCGGGACTCGTCGGGGCCAAACTGGCGAAAGGGCTGGGGAAAAGCGTTCTCCTTGTGGAAAAGCGTTACCTGGGAGGAGACTGCACATGGTACGGATGTGTACCCAGTAAAACACTTCTGAAATCTGCTTCTGTTGCAAAACATATACAGAATGCAGATAGTTACGGAATTAAAGGGTCTTTTGATAATGCTGATTCGGTGTTCGAGCATGTGCGGAAATTAAGAGCCGATGTTTATTCCGGTGAGACGCCGGAAGTTTTTCAAAAGGAAGGGATTGACGTAGTAACAGGAGAGCCTTCTTTCAAAAATGAAAATTCCATAAGGCTTAATGACAATAGTTATACCGCTAAAAAATTTTTGATTGCCACAGGCTCTTCTGCATTTGTTCCTCCGATAACCGGGATAGAAGATGTAAAATATCTTACAAATGAAAGTGTCTTTGAGATTAAAAAAGCTCCGGAATCCATTACAGTTCTGGGCGGCGGCCCCATAGGCATAGAAATGGCTTTTGCTTTCAACCGCTTAGGAACCAGTGTTAATGTAGTGGAAAAACATGACAGAATACTTCCCAACGATGACGGTGAATTAACCGGAATTCTTCAAAAAACGATGGAAGATGAAGGAATTAATTTCCATCTTGATACAGAAGTCAAAGAGCTAAAAAAAGAAAACGGTGACATACAGTGCATTGTGGAGAAAAAAGGTGAAAATTTTGTCATTTCATCAAAGCAGCTGCTGGTGGCAACGGGGAGAAAACCGAATATCTTTGAGATGAATCTGGAAAAGGCCGGAGTCGGCTTTAATAAAAAAGGAATTCATGTTAACAACCAACTTCAGACGGATAACAAAATTATTTATGCCGCCGGGGATGTTCTGGCTCCCTATAAATTTACACACCTGGCCGAAAACCATGCTATTATTGCTGTTCAGAATATGTTTCTGCCGGTGAAGAAGAGTATTAATTACAAAACACTGGGCTGGTGTACATATACGGAACCTGAACTGTCTAAAACGGGATTGTCAGCTGCCGAAGCAAAACAGAAATACGGAGAAAGTTTTCTGACATTTAAATTCCCTTTCGATACTCTGGACAGAGCTGTGACGGACGGCACAAATACAGGGATGGCTAAAATTTTTACGGATAAGTCGTACAAAATCATTGGTGCAACGATTCTTTCAGAGCGTGCCGGGGAGATCATGTCTGCGGTTCAGATTGCGATGGATAACAATGTACCGCTTTATAAACTGGACAGGATAATTTTTACTTATCCCACTTATTCCCAGTGTTTGAAATATCTTGCCAGAGCCGCATATATTCACAAAATAAACAATAATTTTTTTGTAAAGTTAATCAAGAAGTTTAAATGACAAGAGGTCGTTAGAGGTAATTAGAGGTAGTTGGCAATTATGGGTATTAGTGGTTCAAGGTTCAGCGTTCAATGTTCAATGCCGACTCAACTACTCAATCAATACACAAATATACCAATATACGAATATGCGTAAGGAAAAATGATGAAAATGCTGATGAATAAAAAAATAATCATAATAATATTGTTTATTGCCGCGATAATCATACTGAGGAATTCACCTATGGCTGATTATCTGACTTTCGAAAATATCATTAAAAATAAGAACAGACTTTTGCAAATGGTAGAGAACAACTATTTTATTTCCTCAATATCCTTCATACTGATTTATTTTTCTGCCATAACATTTTCTTTGCCTGGTGCAGCAATACTCTCCTTAGCCGGCGGTATGCTGTTTAACGTATTTCCGGGTGTGTTTTACGTTAACATAGGAGCAACAGCAGGTGCATTAATGGCCTTTATTGTTGCGAGATACCTGCTGGGCGGAAAAATTCAGGAAAAATATGCAAAAAGTTTGAAGAGATTCAACAGAGAGCTTAAAACCAACGGACATTACTATCTGTTGACACTAAGGCTGATTCCCGTCTTTCCTTTTTTTCTGATTAATTTTCTGGCTGGGCTGACAAATATAAGAATCTGGACGTTCTTCTGGACTACGGCTCTGGGAATCTTACCCGGTTCCTTGGTCTATACCTACGCGGGGAGGAATCTGGGCAGTATTGACAGTCCGGGAGAGATATTCAGCACGAAAGTAATTCTGGCTTTTACAGCTCTGGGATTATTTGCAATTATACCGCCGGTATTGAAGAAATTATTCACAAAACAAAAGGCGGAACTTTAGTCATTTGTGGAGTAGTTTGGCAGTGTTAAGCGCTAAGTGCTAAGTTTTGAGTACCTTCATCAAATTTGATTATTTCACCACGTAAAACCTGTGAATTATACAATTACGTCATGCTGTAACATACGCCCTTGGGCGGATAAATTTGCCGTAGGCAACCATTTATTTCAGCATCTCGTGTTATCAATAGGTTATGAGACCCTGAAACAAGTGGTTGTTTACACAAATTTATCTTCGCTTAGCGTAGATGCTACAGGGTGACAATTATTGAGTTATTCAAAGGTCTTTACGTATCGCCTTTTTTTATATTTAACAGAGCAGGCTTTTCCCCATGAATAACAATAAATAACTATTTAATCCCTCTTTCACTAACGTTGAACCCCTCTCCAAGTATCACTTGTCAGGGCATTTTACGAAGTGCTTATCCTGATTATCAAAAATTTTAATGTGTTATTTTGTGCCCAATATTGTTGCACTGAATACGCCAAAGTTTTCATCCTCATTTGATTTCAGATTTCCTGTTTCCGGAATTTTGAGATTAAGGTTTTTTAACTCAGCTATTTGCACATCACTGAATCCTGCATTTTTTATTACATCTGTATATTCCTTTTTATTTATTGCGCCATCAACACAGCCCACATACATTTCAACAGAACTTTTGATTTCATCGGGCATTTCACCTTCGATTACTATATCGGAGATACAGAATTTACCACCTGGCTTTAGGATACGGTGTATTTCATGAAACGCTTTATTTTTATCCGGGACAAGGTTGATGACACAATTGCTGATGACAATATCGGCTGTATTTTCATCCACAGGGATATTTTCTATATCACCCAAACGGAAATCAACGTTTTCGTAGCCTAATTTCATTTTGTTCTCTTTGGCTTTATTCAGCATCTCTTCTGTCATGTCTATTCCAATACAATACCCTTCTTCTCCAGTATATCTGCGGGCGATAAAAAGATCGTTCCCCGCACCTGAACCGAGGTCTACAACCGTATCGCCTTTTTGTATATTTATAAAACGTGTGGGGATCCCACATCCTAAACCAAAGTCGGCATCTTGCGTGTATCCGGGTTGGGTTGCATAGTCCTCTCCGGGTACCATCGGTTCACAGCCGCATCCGCCGGAAGAACAGCATGAACTGGACTGGCGGATTATTGTGCTGTATTTGTTTTTAATAAGTTCTTTCAGCTTGTCTGACATTTAATACCTCCATTTTTACATGTATTGTTAAGAGCTATATTCTTCAGGAAAGCATTTATTTCATTTTCAAACAGTTTAAATGCTTCTTCATCAATGCAGTAACATACCCGCTGTCCATGAATATTTCCTTTTATCAGTCCGGCGTTTTTTAGTGTACGAAGATGCTGAGATACCGTAGCCTGGGACAAAGGCAACACATCGACAATCCGGCCGCACATACATTCTCCGGATTCAGCAAGAAATTTAATAATCTGAATTCTTGCAGGGTGAGCAAGAGCTTTGGCAACGGCAGCCAGCTGTATTTCATCTCTGCTGAATTTTTCTTCTTTTATCATTCCAATCCCTTTCATTTATCGTAAAAATACGATAAATGATTTGACTTAAAAAAGCAAGACAAAATTTGTCTATCCTTACATTTTTTCATGAGCTATGCCAAATTATTGGTGAAGGGGTTGCGAGACAGATAAAGGTTGAGGTTGAGGAAATTGATCGGGTTGAAATGGTTGGGGAAATTGGTAAAATTTTGGGTGCGATTGGCACTTCAACTACCTTAAGCACCTTAAATATCTTTAACTACCTTTTCTTCACCCATCACTCATTACATAACGCTTCACGTATTACGGCTAATATATTGTCAAATCGAATAAATATTAATATTTCAGGAGGGCGGCAAAACAAAATTCTGTTGACAAGAATTTTATAACATTGATAAAATAAGAAAGTGGCAGGTGGAATATGAAAAACGCTAAAGAATTTGTGTCCTCAATTTTAGAAAAAGCTGATATTACTGTTAACGGAAACAAACCGTGGGACATTACTGTTCATAACGAGCAGCTTTTCAAGGATGTCCTCCTTCGTAAGAATCTGGCTCTGGGCGAAGGTTATATGCTTAAGTGGTGGGATTGCGAAGCTCCGGATGAATTTATTAACAGAATATTGAACCATAACCTGCAAACAGAGATAAGGGAAAATTTCAGAGATTTTCTATATATTTTGCCTTCATTGATTTTTAACAGGCAATCCTCTTCAAGAGCCCGCATAATTGCCGAAAGACATTATGACCTCGGGAATAAACTATTTGAATCTTTTCTGGATCCATATATGCAGTACAGCTGCGGATATTTTTACGATAAGGAAGATCTGGAAACTGCGCAAAAAAACAAAATGGATCTCACCTGCAAAAAGTTGCAATTAAATGAAAATGATACTCTTCTGGATATCGGATGCGGATGGGGCGGATTTGCCAAATACGCAGCTGAAAACTACGGATGCAAGGTTGTCGGTGTAAATATTTCCGAAAGGCAGATTGAGTATGGAAGTGAGCTTTGCAAGGATTTGCCCGTGGAAATAGTAAATTCCGATTACAGAGAGATTAAAGGGAAATTTGACAAAGTTGTATCTATAGGCATGTTTGAACATGTAGGACCCAAGAATTACAAAGAGTTTATGAATACCGTAAAGGGATGTATGAAACCTGATGGTATATTTTTACTGCACACAATAGGATCCAACACGTCATCGGTGAACTGTGATCCGTGGGTGAATAAATATATTTTTCCAAACGGCACCCTGCCCAGTATAGCCCAGATTGCAAGGGCTGCTGAAAATCGCTTTGTTATTGAAGATTTGCACAATTTCGGCCCCCATTATGACAGAACCCTTATGCATTGGCATAATAATTTCCTTAATTCGTGGCGAAAGCTGGAAAATGACTATGACGAAACTTTCAAACGTATGTGGGAGTATTATCTTCTGTCATCTGCAGGTGGCTTCAGGGCAAGACATCTTCAGTTATGGCAGATTGTGTTTACCCATGAAAGAAAGGAACAGCCTTTTTGCAGATTCGTATAATTTAGCTGTTCAGGGCACCAAACCTTTTATTTCTTTTTTTCCGTGAGACAACATTCATTAAATTCCCTTCTTTAATTGAAACAGGCAGTTTACATATGTTAAAATATAATTTATATATGAGCAGTTAAAAAATCAGGAGGTTTTATATGAACCCGTTAGCTCAAGAGCTTAATGAAATGATCGCAGAAGAAAACTCCACTATAGTTGAAATGTTTTCAGATCTGGGAAAAAATATTTTCTTTCCAAAGGGTATTTTGACCCAATCGGCCGAAGCGAAGGAAAAGGCCACAAAATACAACGCAACCATCGGGATTGCCACCGAAAATAACGGCCCTATGTATCTTGACTGTATGTATGAACCTTTGAAGGATTTTAAACCTGCAGATATCTTCCCCTATGCGCCTGCCACAGGTAAACCGGAACTTAGGAAAGAGTGGAAAAAGAAGATGTTTAAGGAAAATCCTAGAATGGAGGGCGTGTATACAAGTAATCCCGTTGTTACAAATGCGCTTACCCACGGTTTGAGTATTGTGGCTGATCTGTTTGTTGATAAAGGCGATTCTGTTGTCCTGCCTGACAAATTCTGGGGCAATTACAGGCTGACCTACACCGTTCGAAGAGGGGCGGAAATAAGCACTTATAATACTTTCACCCCGGACGGGGCATTTAATGTTGATGCCATGCTTAAAAAGGTGGAGGAGTGCGGCAAGATAAACGGTAAAGCAGTTGTGCTGCTAAATTTTCCCAATAATCCGGCCGGGTATATGCCGACAGTAAAGGAAGGTGAGCAGATTGCCGATGGGCTGGTTAAGATTGCAGAAAGCGGTGTTAAAATAGTTGCAGTGACTGATGATGCATATTTCGGTCTTTTTTATGAGGATACATTAAAGGAGTCTCTGTTCGGATATCTTGCAGGAAGAAGTCAGAATCTCCTGCCTATCAAACTGGATGGTGCCACAAAAGAGGAATATGTCTGGGGATTCAGAGTGGGTTTTATAACTTTCGGCACCACTTCAGGTGAAGATATGCCGAAAACTTTTACAGCTCTTGAGAAGAAGGTCGGCGGTATGATACGTGCGACTATTTCCAATTGTCCTCATCCTTCGCAGACATTTGTGTTGAGAGCATTATCCCATCCGGATTTTTACAATGACAAACAGAAAAAATACGATGTAATGCAGAAAAGAGCACTGAAGGTAAAAGAGGTTCTGAACAGCGGTAAATATGACGATGAATTTGTTTATTATCCTTTTAATTCCGGCTATTTTATGTGTCTGGAATTGAAAAATGTAGATGCCGAAAAACTGCGTATCCATTTGCTGGACAAATACGGTGTTGGAACAATATCTGTTAACAAAACTGATCTGAGAATTGCCTTTTCGTGCCTTGAAGTTGGTGAAATTGAAGAACTTTTTGAGCTTATATACAAAGGCTGTAAAGATTTGAATAAATAAAACTGGTTATGGTAATTTAAGTAGTTGATGTAGTTAAAGGTTGTAGAAGTATTTAAGGTTGCTCAGGAGGCAACCAATAAACCAATACATTACTCAATAAATGAGTAAAGTTCTGATTTTTAATAGCGCTGTATCAAGAAAAAACAGGAGTTTTTATGAAAGTTGATGCCAGAGGCAAGGAATGTCCAAAACCGGTGATAATGACTAAGAAAGCTCTGGATTCTCTGGAGGAAGGGATTGTTACGGTACTTCTGGATTCAAAAATATCCCGGGATAATGTTTTAAAATTTGCACAGAGCCAGGGGTTGTCAGCTGATGTAAGTGAAGAAAACGGCGAATTTACAATTGAGATTACAAAGGGGTTTACATGTGCCGCTCCTGCAGCCGGTCAAGCCGGAAAGTCTGATGATACGAAAATTGTTTTGTATATTGGAAGCGAGTCTATCGGAAGCGGGGATTGCGACCTCGGTAAAAAACTGATGAATAATTTTATTAAAAATATAGAAAATATGGACCACCTGCCTAAGACAGTTATTTGCGTTAACAGCGGGGTTTTTTTAACCACCACCAATGATGAAACAATAAAAGCATTGCAGCAATTAAAGGGAATAAATGTTCTTAGCTGCGGTACATGCCTGGAATATTTTAATCTGGAAGATGATTTGCAGGTCGGAGAGGTTACCGATGCTTATACGGTAATGAAGAAGCTGTTCGATGCTGATAAAGTGATAAGGTTGTAAGATGATTAAGCTGACACATCTGGCAAAAGCTGCGGGTTGAGCGGCTAAAATAGGTCCGGAGGACCTGCAGAAGACACTTGATGGTTTAATGGTCTATAAAGACGATAACCTGCTGGTTGGATTTGAGACCAGCGATGATGCCGGTGTGTATAAAATTGCTGAAAACAAATATATGGTACAAAGTATTGATGTAATTGCGCCTGTTGTTGATGAGCCCTATAATTTCGGCAGAATTGCTGCGGTTAACTCACTAAGCGATCTTTATGCAATGGGGGCAAGACCTCTGACCGCTATGACGCTGTTAATGTATAACTGCAATATTGCCGGCAGCGTTATGCATGAGATTATGCAGGGAGCCTGTGACGAGCTGGGGGAAATCGGCTGTGTACTTGTCGGCGGGCATACACTTGAAGATAACGAAGTGAAGTTTGGCCTTTCTGTTACAGGTATGATTGATGATGGTAAAATTCTGCAGAATAACACTCTTAAGTCCGGGGACGTATTGGTATACACCAAGCCTTTGGGAATAGGCATTATGACAACGGCGATTAAAGGGGAAATGGTTGCAGAAAATGAAATCTCCCATGTTACCGAAATTATGCTTTTATCAAACAAAAAGGCTTCTGAAATTATTAAAAATTATCCTGTGACTGCCTGCACCGATATAACCGGTTACGGCCTGGCAGGCCATGCTTTGGAAATGGCTAAATTCTCCGGTTGCAGTATAAACTTCTTTACCGAAAAAATACCTGTAATCGAGGGTGCTCTGAATTATGCCGAGATGGGGATAATACCGGCAGGGGCTTATCATAACAAACAATTTCTTGCCCATCATTATTCATTCAATGAAAATCATAAAACTAAAGAAATGCTGATGTTTGATCCTCAGACTTCGGGCGGTCTGTTTATTGGTGTAAACAAAAATCACGCGGATGAGCTGGTTGATGATTTAAAAAGGGCCGGTTATGAAGACAGCTGTGTAATTGGTGAGGCGGCAGATTTGTCCGATCATTATCTTGTATTTGAATAGAATGTAGTTGAGTGGTTGATTTGTATACTTGTTAATTGGTTGCCAACCTTGAACGTTGAACATTGAACTCTGAACTTGTTCATAACGCATCACCCATCACGCATTACGCATCACGGTATTTTTACTTTGATTTCGGGTGTGTTTTATCGTAAATTTTTAAAAGCTCTGAGAGATTCAGGTGGGTGTATTTTTGGGTTGTTGAGAGGCTGCTGTGACCGAGCAGTTCCTGAATTGTTCTTAAATCGGCGCCGCCTTCAAGCATATGTGTTGCGAAAGAATGCCTGAAATCATGAGGGCTGAAATTGGATGGGAGTCCTGATATCTTCAGATATTTATCAACAATCCGCCTTACGCTTCTGTCTGTCAAAGCCGTTCCGAATTTGTTTATAAAAAGCTGCGGGGTTTTTACTGTCCTGTTTTTAGGAATTTTATCTTTGTTTTTGTTGTAATCTCTTATCATCTTCAGATGAATATCGGCCAACGGTATTATGCGTTCTTTTTTCCCTTTTCCCATCACTCTCAGCCTTTTGCCGCTGAAATCGATATCGGATATTTCTATGCCCACAAGTTCGGAGATTCTTACTCCGGTTGCATATAAAAGCTCCAGAATCAGTGCATCTCTTAAGCCGGCGGGGGATTCTTTATCAGGTGCCTCCAGGAGATTGAAAAGATCGTCGATATTAAATATGTTAAAGGATTTTTGTTCTTTCTTGGGAAATTTTAACGGCTTAGCTGTATTATCTTCAATGATTTTTCTCATAGTGAGAAATTTGTAGAATGATTTAATTGTTGATATTTTCCTCTCCACAGTGGTTTTTGCCAGTTTCCTTTCATAACAATTTGCGATGAAACCGCGGAGGAGAAAAAAATCGATTTCATTTAGCCTGATATTTTCATCCTGCAGATAATCTATAAAATCGTTCAGATCCCTGGAATAGGATTTAATGGTATGTTCACTGCAGTTTTTCTCATTTTGGAGAAAGTATAAAAACTTATCTACTGCTCTGCCGATTTTCATAGTGATCCGCCCAGTATCTTTGAAGATCCTTCAGTGCTCTTTCGCTCAGCTTCTCTTTTTTTAATTTTTTCTTCTTTATTTTTTCTTCAAGCCGGGGAAGCAGACCGAAATGAAAGTTTGAAGGGGTGTATTTGTTTTTATATTCCTGAACATAGCGCTGCAAAGCTGAAAGTGCAGTGGTTTCAGGGAAATTGAGCTGTTTGTCCAGGCACAGCCTGAATATCAGATCGTATGCAGCAGTTAAGCCGCTTGCTACCGATTCAATGTACCCTTCCACACCAGTTATCTGTCCGGCAAAATAGATGTCTTGTTCTTTCATCCTGTAATTATTTGCAAGATAAAGGGGGGAGTTTATATATGTGTTCCTGTGGATGGAGCCGTATCTGAGAAATTCGGCATTTCTTAAAGCAGGTATTATTCTGAAAACACGTTTTTGCTCGGGAATTTTCATTTTTGTCTGACATCCCACAAGGTTATATGCCGTACCTTCTTTATTTTCTTTTCTCAGCTGAAGGACAGCATAATATTTGTCGCCGGTATCAGGATGGTCTAACCCCACGGGTTTTAAAGGACCGAAAGTGAGTGTTTTTTCACCCCTTTCAGCCATCTCTTCAACAGGCATACATGCTTCAAATACGGAAGCTTCCTCAAAGTCTTTTAAAGGAACCTTTTCTGCATCCAAAAGCTCGCTATAAAAAAGGTCAAACGTCTCTTTATCCAGGGGGCAGTTTAAATAGTCTGCCTCCCCCTTGTCATAACGGCTCTTGAAGAAGCAGTGGTTATAATCGATGGAATCGGCACTTATAACGGGGGCAATTGCATCGTAAAAGAATAATTCTTCGGATATCAGATCTTTCATTAAAGTCTCAGCAAATGAGTCGGAAGTCAGCGGACCGGTGGCGATTATCAATGGCCTGCCGGCAGGAATGTCTTTTATTTCTTCGTTTATTATCTCAATGTTTGCATGCTGTTTTATTATCTCTGTGAGTTGGCCGGCAAGTGCTTGTCTGTCAACAGCAAGGGAATTGCCGGCGGGAACCCTGTTTTTTTCAGCAGTTTTAATAACGATACTGCCCAATTTACCAAGCTCCGCTTTTAAAAGCCCGCTGCCGGTGGAAAGTGATTCTGATTTGAGAGAGTTGGAGCAAACGAGCTCCCCAAGAAAACCCGTTGAATGGGCGGGAGTCATTTTTCCGGGGCGCATTTCGTAAAGCTTTACATAAAATCCGTGTTCGGCCAGCTGATACGCTGCTTCCGTGCCGGCCAGACCTCCGCCCATGACGGTTATTGTTTTATCATTGTGTCTCATTATTTGGCGTTTGATTTTGCTTTTTTCTGTTTTACAGTAACCAGTCCGTCTTCATTGGTAACGGCAGCTTTGGTGTTTTTGCAGTCAGGATAGTTGGGGCAGGCGAAAAAAGATCCCCTTCTGCTTCGTTTTAAAACCATTTCTGCATCACATTTTTCGCATTTAACCGTGTCAATCTTAAGTATCTGAGGTTTTAAATTACCATCTTCGTCCACTTTGATGCTCGCCGTATAGTTGCAATCCGGATATGAACTGCAGGCTGCAAATATACCGTTTTTGCCGCTTTTTACAACCAGTTCTGATTCACACTTGGGACATTTGTCCTCTAATTTTTCACCCGGCTCTATTACCTTCAGAGTTCCATCGTGTAAGCGAAGGAAACTTTTTATATTCTTGCAGTCAGGATAAGCTGAACATGCCAGTATTTCCCCGTATCTGCTCTGTTTAATGACGAGTTCGCTTCCGCATTTTTCACACTTTAATCCTGTGGATTTACCATTTTTATCATCTGTCAGCTTGATTTTACCGTTTTCATCCCTTTCAAAGTTACATGAAAACTTACATTCAGGATAGCCGGAACAGGCAATAAATGAGCCGTTTTTGCCGTATTTTATAATCAACTTTTTGCCGCACTTCGGACACTTTTCATCGATTGTAAGATCCGCATCGAATTTATCTTCGGCTTTATCAAGTTCTTTTTTGAAATCGGTATAAAATTCCTTCAGCAGTTCCACCCATTCCTTGCTTCCGGATTCCACCTGGTCCAGTTCTTTTTCCATTTCCGCGGTAAATTCTGCGTTGAAAAGATTGGTGAAATTGGAAATTAGCAGTTTGTTAACAATTCTTCCCAGTTCGGTGGGCCTGAATTTCTTTTCTTCCAGGAGAACATAGTCCCTTTCGATAATTGTGGAAATTATCGATGCATAAGTACTTGGACGACCTATACCTTTTTGTTCCAATGTTTTTACAAGCCTGGCTTCGGAATATCTCGGAGGAGGGGAGGTGAAGTGCTGTTTCTCCTCATATTTATTTACTTTCAGTTTTTCATCTTTTTCAACATCGTATATAATTGAATCTTCGTTATTTTCACCGTTTTCTTTGGATTCAACATACAGTTTCATGAAACCTGGAAATTTAAGTATTTTCCCTTTTGTGATAAATTCGTAATCGCCAACGGTGATGGTAATGGTGCTCTGATCGAATACAGCCGGTGCCATCTGGCTTGCCACAAAACGGTCCCATATAAGTTTATAAAGTTTGTACTGATCGTTACTGAGAAAATTCTTAATATTGTCCGGTGATTTGTCAACATTCGTCGGACGGATCGCTTCGTGAGCGTCCTGTGTACCTGCTTTCTTTTTCTGTGATTTTGCAGAGCGCCCTTTGCCAAGAAATTTTTCGCCAAAATGTTTTGTTATAAAAGTTTTAGCCTGCTTTACAGATTCTGAGGAAACCCTGGTTGAATCCGTTCTCATATAAGTGATCAGGCCAACAGGGCCTTCATTGCCCAGAGCGATACCTTCATAAAGCTGCTGGGCAAGCATCATGGTTTTTTTAGCCGTGAATCCCAGTTTTCTGTTGGCATCCTGTTGTAATGTGGACGTTATAAATGGAGCAGCGGGTGACTGCTTGAGTTCTTTTTTTGCAACATCGGCCACTTTTGCTTCTTTGTTTTCTATTTCAGTGAGAATTTCTTTAACTTTCTTTTCATTAGGTATTTCAATTTTTTTGCCGTTTTTCTTTTCCAGCCGGGCCTTTACAGCTTCCCCTTTTGAATCCGGAGAGCTTTCAGATTTTTCAAAATATCCGTCTAATGTCCAGTATTCCTTTGGTACAAACTTCTCAATTTCCTCTTCCCGCTCGCATATCAGTCTTAAAGCAACGGACTGGACTCTTCCTGCTGAGAGACCGTACTTTAAAGGTTTCCATAAAAGGGGGCTGACCTTGTAGCCGACAATCCTGTCAAGGATCCTTCTGGACTGCTGGGCATTGACCCTGTTCATATTAATTCTGCCGGGCTCTTTTATGCCTTCTGTAACTCCCTGTTTAGTAATTTCGTTAAACTGGACACGATATGTTTTGTCCTCATTTGCGTTAAGAGCGTTAGCAATGTGCCAGGCGATGGCTTCACCTTCTCTGTCCGGGTCAGTGGCAAGGTAGATATTTTCTGTTTCTTTGGCTGCAGATTTCAGTGCATCGATTATCTTTTTTTTGCCTTTTATGGTTCTGTATTTCGGAGTGAAGTTATCTTCGATTTCCACTCCCAGTTCATTTTTGGGCAGATCCCTGACGTGCCCTACACTTGCCATTACCGTGAAATCTTTGCCAAGATACCGTTCAATTGTTCTAGCTTTGGCGGGAGATTCAACAATAACAAGATTTTTACCCTTTTTTTGTGGGGATTGTGATGTGTCCCACATATTTACCCGCCTCTGGCTGGTGCTATTTGATTTTACATTTGCCATATAAACTGCACCCCGTCCTCTAAAATAATGTGAATCAAACCGGATTCTCTGTTACTGTATATAGTAATCGTCTTCGTCTCTTTCGTAGTCGTTTTTGAAAATGTAGGATTTCTTTTCCAAAAGAGTGTAAAGGGTGATCTGTTTTATCTGTTCCACGTCGGTTTTCTGGTCTGAGGATTCCAGCGATTTGTCGATTATTTCATCAAGTGTAATAAAATCAAGAATTCCGGCCATATTAAGTTTCTGAAGATACTGGATAGCTTTTTCCGTAATTTTATTTTTCTCCGGAGTGGTGAAAACACGCATAGCTGTCGGGGAATCGTAAACACCAAAATTGAGTATGGAAAGAGTCTGTCTTATTTCGTAATCATCAAAACCTGTATTCTGAAGATAGTCGGTGATATCCTTTTCACTTACTATCTCGTCTGTATCTATGTAATCTATTATAAGATTTAATGCTATCACGATTTTATCCATTTAAATCCTCCTGACTGAATATTTGCCGTCCATATCGTACTGAACCATACCTTTTAGTTCCATCCCTGATAAAGTAGTGAGTACTGTGGGAGCGTTTTTACCGGAATGCATGCAGATTTCATCTATTGACAGCGGTTCAGTTTTTAAAATATTATAAATTTCCTTCTCTTCATCTGAGTCAAAATTAATATTATAGTCATCATCTTTATTGTCAACCATTTTTGGAAAATTTAGAAATCTTGCAAATTCTTCCACAACATCCATATAATTTTCCGTTAGTTTTGCTCCGTTTTTCAGTAGTTTGTTTGTGGCGCTGTTGTGATTTTTCGGCCAGGCCGGTACAGCAAAGACCTCTCTGTTATTTTCAACGGCATAGCGTGCTGTAATAAGTGATCCGCTTTTTTCGGAAGCTTCCACTACAATGACTCCGAGAGACAACCCGCTGATGATTCTGTTTCTTTTTGGGAAATTGACTGCCAGAGGCTCCTCTTCCAGAGGAAATTCGGAGATTATACAGCCTTTTTTCAGAATATCTTTCACATACTTCTTGTTGTAGCCGGGATAAACCTTTAACAGGCCGTTTCCAAAAACGGCTGTTGTATGTCCTTTGTTTATTGCTCCCAGATGGGCATTTATGTCTATACCGGCGGCGAAACCGCTTACAATGTTAAAGCCGATTTCAGCAAGTTCAGCGGAGAGATCAAATGCGAACTCTTTGGCACCTTTACTACATTTTCTGGCCCCAACAACTGCAACGGACGGATTTTCCAGCACACTGGTATCTCCGTAGGTATACAGGTAAGCGGGAGGGGAATTGATTTCCTTTAGCGGAGCCGGATAAAGATCATCCTCCAGCAGAATTATTCTTATTTTATACTTTCTGATTTTCTCCAGTTCTTTTTTTACGAATGTTTTATCGACGGAATAATTTTTAATTGAGCTGATTTGGCTGCTGCTGAATCCTATATTGCTTAACATCTCCGAGTCCATGTTGAAAACACCGTTAAGGCTACCCCTTTTTTTGATAAGAGAATTTATCGAATTATCTGAGATGCCTTTGATACTTTTTAAAGCGAGATATTGTTCAACCAAATCGAAATTCTGCAGTTCAACCCTCCTTTAAATATCGTTTGTTATCTTTATTCGTAAATAAACCCGTTTTGTCAAGCTGTTCAATTAAAGGGATAAGAATTTTCCGCGGAGCCTCAATGATTGTTTTTGCTTTTTTCAGGTCGATATATTGCTCTTTTTTTGCAGTTTTTACGGCATCTTCAATAAAATTATCAAAAATATCCGTTCGGATGAAATTCTTTTCATCCAGTTTCTTGATTTTTCCTTTGTTAGCCAGTATGGTAAGTGCATTTGACGCTGCTTTTTCTGAAATATTTAAAGTGCTTGACAGATTTGCCGTATTGCTGAGGGATATATCCTGAGACATTTTTTCATAAATTTCATCAGCAAGTTTTTCGTGTTCCGACTTTTTCTTTTTAAAGATTTTATCGTTTTCGTATGTATAACCGTTTTTTTCAGCCAATTGAATTAGATTCTCCCTGAAAATCTTCCAGATATTCTCACTGTTTTTAAAATATTTATGATAACCGCTCAGCGATACTGATTTGCCGGAAAATATTTCCTCTTTTGCCATATCTGTTATCTTTGAAAAGTATTTTCCGGATGTCAGTGATCTGCCGGATGAAATAAAATATTTTTTTATCAGGTGTTGGATCTCATCACTGTTTTTATCTGTAAACTGTACCGGTGCAGGGATATCGATGGTTCCTTCAACGTTGGTTTCCAGCACTTTTAAGGCTTCTTCTGTTTTTCCGTTCTCCATACAGCTGAGGAAAGTGATAAGATTATTTTTATTCAGACCGAAATTGTCGATGGATAAGACCCTTCCGCCTGCAGCAGTAACCTGAGGGCTGAGACTTCGCAGAAAAAACGCCTCGCCGAATAACGGAGTATAAACTTTATCGGGGACAACTTTACATAGTGCACTTTCGCCGGCATTCAAAGATTTTTTTTCCAATAGTATAATTTTGGCTTCACCCGCATAGGTACCGATAAAAAATCTGTATGATTTGTTATGTTTAATAACATCCCGTCCTGAAATACTGCTGAATACTCTTAGTCTTGCATAAAAAGATGTTGCCGGTGAAAATACTTTTGGTTCCGCCGCAATATCTCCGCGGTGAACTTTGTCCTTATCCACCCCTGTAACGTTTAAAGCCGCTCTGTCTCCGGCTGAAGCTGAAGGGGAATTTTTTGAATGTACCTGTATGTTTTTCACTTTTGTTTGAATTCCGGCAGGGAGTAATTCTATATCATCACCTGTTTTGATCTGACCGGTTATGCAGCTGCCTGTTACAATTGTGCCGGCGCCTTTTATAGAAAAACTTCTGTCTATTCTCATAAGGAAATCATCGGATATATGCCTGTTTTTTATTAGTTCTGAACATTCGTACAGTGTTTTTTTTAGATTATCGATGGTGGATTGATCGTATATGCTTGCTGTTAAAAATTTTTTATGGGGGTAAGAAAATCGGTTAAAAAACTCTTTTGTTTCGGTCAATCGTCTGTTTAGTACGGATTTGCTAACTTTATCGGATTTTGTCAGCACGACTATCAGTGTTTCTATATTTAAGGCTGAAAGGATATCGGCATGCTCAATAGTTTGAGGTTTTATGCCTTCCGTGGAATCCACAGCAAATAAAATAATATCTATGCCGGTGGCTCCGGCTATCATGTTTCTGATGAGTTTCTCATGGCCGGGGACATCCACAAAAGAGATTGTCGTGTTATTGATTTCAAAAGCAGCAAATCCCAGATCCAGCGTTATGCCTCTTTCCTGTTCTTGTCTAAGTCTGTCAGGATGAACACCCGTTAATTGCTCAACCAGTGCTGATTTGCCGTGGTCTATATGTCCCGCTGTTCCTACGATGACATTTTGACTGCCCAATTGATTCCTCCGGCGATATCTTCATATTCCTCTTTAAAAATTGTACGCAGGTCGAATATTATTTTTTTATTTGCCGTTCGACAGATAACGGGCGGGGTAGACTGCCTCAGATGTTTTTCGATTTCAGCTTCGCTGATGTTGCCTGTATTCAGCTGCACGGCATAGGAATTCATTTCCTGCATCGGACAGCTGCCGCCTCCCGTGTATGAAGTTACCTCAACTACTTCCAGACTCAGGTCAGGTGTCAGGTTATGAATGCACCGTGCCAAATCGTCAGCTCTTGATTTAAGGGAATCAAGGCTTTCATTGAACATCTTCAGGGTTCTGATTTGTTCGTAATCCTCATTTATATATTCTTTCAAAGTATTTTGAAGCAGTGACAGTGTAATTTTATCCACGCGGAGCATACGCATCAGCTGATTTGTTTTCAATCTGTCAATCAGATGTTTCTTCCCTGCCACAATACCCGCCTGAACACCGCCTAAAAGTTTATCCCCGCTGAAACTTACCAAATCAAAACCTTTATCAATAATATCCTTCACTGAAGGTTCTTTGCAGAACTTGAGGCTGAAATCGGATATCGAGCCGCTTCCCAAGTCATAATAACTTATCAAATTATTTTTATTTGTCAGCTGGCAGATTTTTTCATACGGGGTTTCTTCTGTGAATCCTTTTATAACGTAATTGCTTTTATGTACTTTCATTATTACTGATGTTTCGGGATTGACAGCATTTTCGTAATCGCTAATTTTCGTTTTGTTTGTAGTACCCACTTCCTGCAATTTTGCTCCGCTATTTCTCATCACGTCCGGTATTCTGAAGCTGCCGCCTATTTCAACAAGTTCTCCCCTGGAAACAATGCATTCCCGGTTTTCAGCAAAGGTGTTCAATATTAGGAATACTGCAGCTGCATTATTGTTAAGCACAAGAGCATCCTCTGCTTTTGTGAGATACCTTAAATATTCAGAGAGGTGATGATATCTGTCCCCTCTGCTCCCCTTGTCAACATCATACTCGAGATTGGAGTATCCGCATACGGTTTCCATGCTTTTTTTAAATAAATCTTCGGATAAAGGAGAGCGCCCGAGATTTGTATGTATTACAATGCCTGTGGCATTTATCACTTTTTTTATTGAGCCCTGCATAAAGTTTTCACAGGAGGATATTATATTGTTTATTATCTTGTCTTTGTTGATGATATCGATTTTTCCCTCTGAAATTTTTTTGCGGAGATTTGAAAGGACTTTATCAGCACTGTATTTGACAACATTTCTGTTATAATTATGGCTGCTGAGCTGTTCCATAATTTCATGCATCTGAGGAATTTGACTGTAAAGCTCCTGTTTAGACAAAAGACCCCTCCTGTAATGTCTCAATATGAAATTATCATATAAATCTGTAATTTACAATATGAGAGCCCCGAATTTAAAGTTCAATGTTCAGGGTTCAGCGTTGAACGTTACTTAGTTTCCATCCGAAAATTTACTTACGCATAAATACAAGATACTGAAACAAGTTCAGCATGACGGTTTATCAACAACTTACCATAGCAGTCACCCTGGAGCCTCTGAACGTAGTGAAGATAAATTTGCCGTAGGCAATCACTTGGTTCAGGGTCTAATAATTTTCGGATGGAAACTACTTAGCACTTAGTTCTTAACACTTAATACTAATTCATTATCTCCCTATCTCTCCACTTCACTCTCTCCATATTCATAGTGTTTCAGCTTGATAAATTTTATTCATGGTGTTAAAAGTCGTTTTGTAATGCCGTTATCAAGGCAAAGGTACGTTTTTGCCGCCGGGTTTTATTAATACAATCAGAGGGAAATTATGGACTATAATTTTTTGGAAAAATATGAAACAGAAATAACGAAAGTGTTGCACGATTTGGAAAAAATACCGGAGCCTTCGTTCAAAGAATACAAAACCACTGAGTACATCGTAAATTACCTTAATAAAAACGGTGTAAAAGATATAAGGGTTACCAAGCCGGGGTGTTTCTTTCACCTTGATTATGGCAGTAATAAAACCGTTGCGTTAAGAGCGGATATAGATGCCCTGCCTCTGGATTCCACCGGGGAAAAGTATAAACATATCTGCGGTCATCATCTGCATACAGCGGCACTGCTTTTTCTGGTAAAAATTATCCTTGATAAAAGAATAAAACCGAAGGTTAATCTGAGAATCATATTTCAGCCGGCTGAAGAAAATATTTCAGGGGCTAATTTTATGATAAAGAACGGTGCTATGGAAGGGGTGGATGAAGTTTACGGTATACATGTGGATCCTGAACTGGATAAAGGAGTAGTTGGTTTAAAAACAGGAAATATGATGGCCGGAGCCAACTTCTTTGATGTGACAATAAAAGGAGATTCCACTCATGCAGCATATCCGCATAAAGGCAGTGATGTTGTTGTGGCAGCTTCGGATTTTGTCTGCAGGTTGCAGAATATCGTTTCCAGAAAGATCGATCCCACTTTGAATGCGCTTGTATCAGTGGGAAAAATGCAGGCAGGGGATATCGCAAATGTTCTGCCGGAAAAGGCTTCTCTTGCGGGAACCTTCCGTTTTTTTGACGAGGAAGCAGCCGCTGTCATCAACGATCATTTAAGGCTTCTCGCCGAATCCATTTCTCTTTTTCACAACGTTTATACGTATGTTGATATACATGAGGGTATTTCTCCGGTACATAATGATAAATCTCTGTCAAATGAGATTGGCGGCAGACTTAAAAGTGTTCTTGAAAAACTGGAACTCATAGATGATGACAGGCTTTCGCTAACGGGTGAGGATTTTGCATGTTATCAGCAGGTGACTCCCGGAATATTCTTTAAACTGGGTACCAGAACCAATCAGAATAATGCTCCTCTGCATAACAGGAATTTTTCACTGTCGGATAAGTCGGCTATCGATGCTGTGTATTTCTGGCTCAATCTTGTAAGCATCCTTGAATAACAAGTCGGGAACAATAGTGAGGTAGGGAGATGGAGAAGTAGAATACTAAGTGTTAAGGGCTAAGCGCTAAGTAACTTTGAACGTTGAACTTTAAACTTTAAACTTTGAATCTTGAACCCATCACCTATTACACGTTACACATCACTCATTTGAATTTTGATATTGAATGTTAGCGGTTAATGGAGTATAGATTTTTCTAAATGGTAAATTTGACCCGGAGGTTTTTTGATGAGTAGAGATAAAGTGGTACTTGCATATTCCGGAGGTCTTGACACTTCCGTAATATTGAAATGGCTGGATATTAAAGGCTATGATGTTGTGGCATATGTTGCAGATTTGGGCCAAAGGGACGATTACGAAGAGATAAAGGAGAAAGCATTTGCTTCCGGCGCTGTTGATTTTCATGTCGTGGATCTGAAAGAAGAGTTTGTGAAGGAATTTGTATACACGTCGGTAAAATTCAATGCAGTTTATGAAGGCAGATACCTTTTGGGGACATCACTCGCGCGCCCCGTTATCACAAAAGGGATGGTAGAAGTGGCACGTAAAACAGGTGCAAAATACATTTCCCACGGCGCAACAGGAAAAGGGAACGATCAGGTGAGATTTGAATTGTCGGCGGCTGCACTTGCGCCTGATTTGAAAGCTATTGTACCGTGGCGTGAGCCCGAATTTTTCAATAAAATCAAAGGAAGAAAAGAGGCTATGGATTTTGCAGCCGAACATAATATCCCTGTAAAGGCAACGTCCGATCAGCCGTGGAGCTCCGATGAAAATCTGATGCATATCAGCTTCGAGGCAGGTATTCTGGAAGATCCGGCTAAAAAACCTCCTCGGGATATGTTTGAGCTGAGCACAAGTCCTGAAGATGCTCCGGATGAAAAAGAAATTATTGAAATAGAGTTTGAAAAGGGTGAAGCTGTTAAGCTTAACGGCAAAGCTTTAAAACCGGTGGATATGCTCACTGAGCTGAATAAAATCGGCGGAAGAAACGGTATCGGCAGAATAGATATCGTTGAAAGCAGATACGTGGGAATGAAATCCAGAGGTGTTTATGAAACGCCGGGAGCGGCTATCCTTATGGAAGCACACAGAGATCTTGAAGGACTGACTTTGAGCGGTGGAGTTATAAATCTAAAAGATACTTTAATGCCCCGTTTTGCCCAATTAGTTTACGCCGGATATTGGTATACAGATGAATTGGATTGTATGAAAACCCTGGCGGAAAAATCCCAGGAATATGTCAACGGAAAAGTAAAGCTTGAACTCTATAAAGGAAATATTGTGCCGGTTTCAAGAGAGTCTTCCGATTCGCTGTATGATGAGCTTGTTGTTTCAATGGATGACGATTTGGGGGCTTATAACCAGACGGATGCAACGGGTTTTATAAAGCTTCATTCGTTACCTTTGAAAGCGGAAGCGAAAAGGAAGAAACAGTAAAATCCGGACCTTTTATGTAAACAAGGAGTGTGTATGTATTTTCAGGATGTTATCCTAAAGTTGCAGGAATATTGGGCTAAAAAGGGCTGCGTGATTTATCAGCCTTATGATATAGAAGTTGGCGCCGGGACATTTAATCCCGCCACATTCCTCAGGTGTTTGGGACCCGAACCATGGAATTCGGCTTATGTTGAGCCCAGCAGACGCCCTACGGACGGGAGATATGGCGATAATCCCAACAGACTGCAGCACTATTATCAGTTCCAAGTGCTCCTTAAGCCTTCTCCGGAGGATATACAGGATTTGTATTTGGACAGTCTGGTCTATCTTGGCATAGATCCTCTGGAGCATGATATAAGATTTGTGGAGGATGACTGGGAATCTCCCACTCTCGGAGCATGGGGACTGGGCTGGGAAGTCTGGCTTGACGGAATGGAGATTACGCAGTTTACGTACTTTCAGCAGGCCGGGGGTCTTGATTTGAAACCTGTTTCCGGGGAAATAACATACGGTATTGAAAGAATTGCCATGTATCTTCAGAAGGTGGATTCGGTTTTTGATTTGGCATGGAACGAGAGCCTCACTTACGGTGATGTTTTCCATAGAAATGAAGTGGAATTTTCGAAATATAATTTTGAAGAAGCCGATACCGATATGCTTTTTGAGCTTTTTGAGATGTATGAAAAGGAGTGCAGCAAGCTGGTGGAAAAGGGTATTGTTCTGCCCGCTTATGATTACTGCCTGAAATGCAGCCATACATTTAATCTGCTTGATGCCAGAAATGCAATTTCCGTGACCGAAAGAACGGGTTATATAGGCCGTGTTAGGCATCTGGCAAAACTTTGCGCCGAAGGGTATGTTGAAAGCAGGGAAAAGCTTGGTTTCCCGTTGTTGAAAAAGGACAGAGAAATAGTTGAATAGTGTATAAGCATTAAGTTCTAAGCGCTAAGTGTTAGGCAGAAAGTTTTGCATAATGTGCTTCTTTGCTTTTTGTAAGTGGTATCTTACGTGTCAGATAGCAGGTTGAGTCCCGCCTGCTTGAAAATGCTGAACTTCAAATCTCGACCGGAAGTAGATTCAACATTAACCCCTACAACTATTACTACCCGTACTACCCCTAACCACTTCCCATTGTACCATGTTTTACGTCTTATAGCTCTTTTTGCAGTTTTTTTTCTTTATTTAAAAATTTTTTTCCTGTTTTTGATTCATATCAATTTAGTTGTCGAATTTTTCCATATAATCCCTAACATAAAAGAAGATAACGGAGGTTCAAATGAATAAAATAAATGGAAAAATGACAATATTTGAAATTGTAAATCAATATCCTCAAACTTTGGACGTTTTTGTTAACAACGGTTTTGCCCAGTTTGAGGATGAAAGGAAACTTAAGGCTGCCGGCAAAATTCTGAAACTTGAGTCCGCTCTAAAATCCAGAAAGTACGATGTGGAAACGTATATAAAGATGCTTGAAGATAAAATAGAAGAAGCCGAAACCAATGTAGATGTGACGCTGAAAGATACCAGAAAAGAAAATGCCGACATAAATATAACGGGTCTTCTCCCTTGCCCTGTCAGGGTTCCGTTAATGGAGAAATTTGATGAGTATTTGGAAAATTATCAGAAAAAGTACGATCTGCAGGTGGATTATAAACTGGAGGCCGCTTCATTGGGTGCTGATTTTCTGAAAAATATTTTAACAGTGGATAGTGCTGAAAAACTGCCGGATGTTTTTGTCTCAGCAGGCTTTGAAGCGTTTTTCGGCCAAGATTCCGTGGAAAGATTCAAAAAGAATAATGTATTTAAGGATTTGACAGATTTTGAATTAAATGACGATTTTAAAGGGCTTGATATCGTGGACAAGCAGGGACATTATTCCGTTATTTCCGTTGTTCCGGCGGTTTTTATGGTTAATCTTCAGGAGCTTGGTGATCTGCCCGTGCCTCAGTCATGGGAAGATATCTTTGATGAAAAGTACAGGCAGAAGGTTGCGTTGCCCGTGGGGGATTTTGACCTTTTTAACGGTATTCTGCTCAATATTTATAAAGATTACGGTAAAGAGGGTGTTGAAAAACTCGGCAAGAGCCTTATGAAATCTATGCATCCTTCCCAGATGGTGAAAAATGCAGGCAAAAAAATTGAAGAGAAACCAATCATTACGATAATGCCGTATTTTTTCACCAAGATGGTGAGAGATTCCCAAACGATGAAGGTTATCTGGCCTTCCGACGGCGCTATCATTTCACCGATTTTTATGCTGACCAAAAGGGATAAAGAAGAAGAATTAAAACCCATTGCCGATTATCTCAGCAGTCAGGAAGTCGGGGAAATTCTTTCACACAGAGGGTTGTTTCCCTCTCTGAACAATGAGGTTGACAATAACTTGCCCGAGAATGCTCCATTTAAATGGCTTGGATGGGATTATGTTTACAGCAATGATATCGATGCACTTATTAAAGAAGTAAACACTATTTTTGAGGAGAGTGCTTCGGAGGTAGCTGTATGAAATTTCTGACTATTTCAGGACCTCCTTCATCCGGTAAAACTTCGGTGATTTTAAAGGTCATCGATGCATTCAAACAGCGGGAAATGAATGTGGGGGTTGTTAAGTTCGACTGTCTTTCCACGGACGATGACAAGCTTTATGAAAAAAAGAATATTCCGGTGAGGAAAGGGCTTTCGGGATCATTGTGCCCGGATCACTATTTTGTCAGTAATGTGGAAGCCTGCTTTGAGTGGGGCAAGGATCTGGATCTTGATATTTTGATTAGTGAAAGTGCCGGTCTGTGTAACAGATGTTCGCCACATATAAAAGAAATAACGGCAGTCTGTGTTATAGACAATTTGAGTGGTGTAAATACTCCGAAAAAAATCGGCCCTATGCTGAAATCTGCAGATGTGGTTGTTATTACAAAGGGAGATATTGTTTCACAGGCTGAGCGGGAAGTTTTTGCCTCAAGGGTGAAACATGTAAACCCTAAAGCCGTTATTCTAAATGTTAACGGGGTTACCGGACAGGGAGCTTTTGAGCTGTCCAGTTTTCTGTATGATTCTGCAGAGCATGAAACACTTAAAGGTAAAAAACTGAGATTTTCAATGCCTTCGGCGCTATGTTCCTACTGTCTTGGTGAAACAAGGATAGGGGATGAGTATCAGATGGGCAATGTCAGAAAAATGGATTCGTAAGGGGGAAGGGATGCAAACAGCTGCAATTTCAAAACTGGAAAATATGAAAATAGAGGAATTGCTTAATATATATCCTTTTGCAAAGGATTTTTTCGACTCTTTCGGACTGGAAATTTTTGATGATGACCTGGAGAAATCTTTTTCAGAATATCTGGCAGGTCTCTCGGAAGATTTTCTGGAGGAGAATGCAATAGACAGAGAGTCTCTTGTCAATTCTCTTGCGGATCTGGTGGAAACGATGGAGGAAGAGGATACGACTGCCGATGTGGAGAGTATAACAATATACGGTGGAAAAGATAAAGACGGCAGAGAAGAAAATATAAATCTGCATATCAGAAAGGGTGAAGTAGTTTGTATAGTGGGACCGACCGGATCCGGCAAAAGCAGACTTTTGGCGGATATCGAATGGGTTGCACAAAAGGATACACCTACGGAGAGGCTTGTATACATAAATGGTGCAAAACCAGATAAAAAATGGCGGTTCTCCATTGAACATAAACTGGTGGCTCAGTTAAGTCAGAATATGAATTTTGTGATGGATTTAACGGTAGAGGAATTTGTGAAAATGCATGCAGAAAGCAGACTTGTGGAAAGACCGGATGAGAAGGTTGACGAGGTTTTTAAACTGGCCAATGAACTGGCCGGAGAAACGTTTGACAGGGATACTCAGATTACATCGTTAAGCGGTGGTCAGTCCAGGGCTCTTATGATTGCCGATACGGCGGTATTAAGCAAATCACCTATAGTGCTTATCGATGAAATCGAAAATGCAGGCATTGACAGACGTAAAGCATTGAACCTGCTTGTGAAAAAAGAAAAAATCGTTTTGATGGCCACCCATGATCCTATACTTGCACTCTTGGGGGATAAAAGACTGGTCATTAAAAACGGTGGTATAAGTAAGGTTATAGAGGTTGATGAAGAAGAAAGAAGTCTGCTTCCCAAATTGCAGGAGATTGATGATAAACTTATGGGATACAGGAATAAACTGAGACACGGAGAAACACTGTCATAAGACTACGCAATTAGTTTTTAAAATTAAATTTAGGGAAAAATATAAATTAATTTGGAGGTTGTTATGCACGAAGGCTGCAGCGGAAGTTTTGAAAACGGCAAAGAGGTGGTGAATAAAATCAGGATGATGGGGTTTAATATACAGTATGTTCCCATGCCTTTCGAATATAAATGTGATTGCGGAGAGGCATTTATGTACGAAACTTTTGAAATGAACTGCCCGGCATGCGGAATGACATACGGAGTAACACCATGTCACTCATTTGATCCTGCCAATGTTATGGCGGCGGGAGAGGGATACTAAACAGATACGCAGAAATTGTTGGCATATAGATGGAGATCCCTCGGCTTCGCTCGGGAGGATGCTAGACAACTTATTATGTTTTGTCATTTCGACCGGAACCGAGCACTATTGCATAGTGCTCGGTGGAGCGGAGAAATCTATAGTGTTATTTGACAATGAGACCTCTCGGCTGCGCTCGAGGTGACATAATTTGTTGTCTAACAGCCATAGCTAAATAGAATGATAAACATATTTACCAGTCTAAAAGACTGGTGCTAGCCGCAGGCATCCTTTCGAACGAAGTGAGAAATCTCTATCATAAAAAACGATATAGCAAACAAATATGCAAGTGTGCTTAAAGGAAGGTTGAGATCGGCTTTTGCTTATGAAAACTAAAGAAAAACGGGTAAAAAAAGACGCAAAAATCTTAAGAAAATTTATTCATATTTACTGCAAAACTCATCATGGGAAACATGAGGGCGGATACTGTCCTGAATGCAGAGAAGTACTGGAATACGCTCTGAAAAGGGATGAAAAGTGTCCGCTTGATCCTAAACCCAAATGTAAAGATTGTCATATCCACTGCTATACTCCTGAGATGAGGCGGAAAATCCGGGAGATTATGAAATTCAGCGGCATGTATTATATTAAACGCGGCCGTCTCGACTGGCTTTTTCATTATTTTTTCTAAAAACCGTGATACGTGATGCGTAATAAGGTAATGGGAAAATTCTGTGTAGATGGTGAAGTAGGGAGGTAGAGAAGTGGAGAAATAGTAATTTGTTGAGTTGTGTATCAGTATTAAGTATTAAGAACTAAGTACTAAGTAACTTTGAAAGCTGAACATTTCATCCGCCCGGTGGAGGACATAGTATTGAATCCCTAATACTTCTAATACCCGTATTACCTCTACTACCCATACTACTTTTTTTTATCCATAGCGCGCCCAATTGAAATATAAACTACAGGTCTCACGGGGTAAACATCACGCATATGTATTTATCCACTTTCTGCCAGTGATTTAACGAATTTTTTGAATTCTTCCGGTTCCGTCTGCCTTTTAACAACCTCTGTTCCCACCACAAAACCGTCGGCAAATTTCATAACGGCCGATGCATCATCTGGTGTTTTGATTCCGAAACCGAAGATAACATTGTACCCCGTTGCCTCTTTTATTTCTTTTATTTTTTCGATATTCACCTGATTGTTTAAGTCCGCTTTTGAGCCCGTAACTCCTTTCAGCCCGACAAAATAGATAAAATCCTGACCGTTGAGATAGTGTGTGAGTCTACCGACATCCGTATCTGTTGTAGCAAAAGGAATGATCGAAATCTCAAAGCCTTTTTCCTTGAAAAAATAGTGATATTCATTAGGTAAATCGGCTACAATCACTCCATCAATAGTACCTTTGTATTTTTTACTGAAATTTTCAGCTCCATAATGATAAATTATATTGGAATAAGTCATTATATATATTTTGGTTTTTTTGTTTTTCCGGATAAAATCCATTAATTTTTCAATGTTTATCTCTTTTGTCAGAACATTTTCTCCGGCTTCGGAAATAACCGGACCGTCAGCCACAGGATCGTTAAAGGGGAGTCCTATTTCCACAAAATCGAGCCCGCAGTTCTGGGAGAAAATGAATTCCTCTTTGAATGTTTCAACATCCGGGTATCCGATCATTATGTAGATTCCTTTCATGACAAGCTGCCTCCTCTGTATTCCCTGACAATTTCCAAATCCTTGTCCCCTCTGCCGGAAAGGTTTAGCAAGATATTCTTCTCTTTGAAAGAATCACTGTTTTTGAATATATATCCCAAAGCGTGGCTCGATTCGAGCGCCGGTATTATCCCTTCATTTCGGGTGAGTTCGTAAAATGCAAAAATAGCATCTTCATCCCGGCAGAATTCATATCTTACCCTTTCGCTGTCATTTAAAAAAGCATGTTCAGGTCCTACTCCGGGATAATCAAGACCCGCGGAAACGGAATGAACGGGAGAAATCTGCCCGCTTTCCTGCTGAATTACATAAGAATGCGAGCCCTGAAAAATTCCTTTTTGGCCTTTGCCGAATCTTATGGCGTGTTCCCCGGGTTTATCACTTAATCCCCCCGCTTCAACACCTATAAGCTCAACTTCTGTATCCATAAACCCTCTGAAAATACCGATGGCGTTGCTGCCTCCGCCTACACACGCAATGACATAATCGGGAAGATTACCCGATAAGTCAAAATATTCCCTTGCTTCCCGGCCGATAACGGATTGAAAGTGGGATACTACAGCCGGGAAAGGGTGGGGGCCTAAAGCTGAGCCGAGCAGATAATGGGTATTGTCAACATTTGCCACCCAGTCCTTTAAGCAGGCGCTGACAGCGTCTTTAAGTGTTTTACTCCCCTTGTCGACAACGTTGACTTTTGCACCCAGCATTTCCATCTTTTCAACGTTTACTCTCTGTCTTTCGGCATCCGTTTTTCCCATATATATTTCACACTCCAGATTGAAAAGTGCACATGCTGTGGCTGTTGCCACACCGTGCTGGCCTGCACCGGTTTCCGCTATAATCCGCTTTTTGCCCATCTGCAGGGCTAGTAAAGCCTGTCCGATAGTGTTGTTTATTTTGTGTGCCCCGGTATGGAGAAGATCTTCCCTTTTCAGGTATAGATTAAAACCGTATTTCCCCGATAGATTTTCGGCATAATAGACTGGTGTGGGTCTGCCTGTGTATTCCTTCATATATTTAAGAAATTTATTGTTAAAATTTTCATCGTTTTTTGCTTTTAAAAAAATTCTTTCCAGTTCATTCAAAGCCGGCATGAGCGTTTCCGCCACAAACTGCCCTCCGTACTCTCCGTAAAATCCGTTTTTCATGTTTCCTCCTTGCAAAATGTCAGCGTAAGTTCTTTTTTTATTAAAACATTGTCTGTGATATGAAATTTTTCATTTTGGTAAAGCTTTTTCCCCCCGTTTTATCTTCCACGCCGCTGGAAACATCCACTCCGAACGGCCGGTATCGTTTGATAATCCGGGCAACATTTTCCGGATTAAGTCCGCCTGCAAGTATGATGGTTTCTCTGTATTTTTCAATCCAGTTTCTGAAATTTTCAAAAGCTCCCGAACCTTTGCTCATGTCGTATAAAAGATATTCGTATTTTATATTGTCAGCCGGTTCTTCGGCTGTTGCAAAAATTGTTGGAAATTTTGTGTTTACCGGTTCATAAATTTGTATGTAGTCAAAGTATTCAGCCACATCTTGAACTTCATCATAAGTGATTCCGACGGCAGCACTTTTAATGCCTTCTTTTTTTGCACATTCAGCCAGCTCTTTTGCTTTTTCAGTATCTACGAACCTTTTGCTTCTTTTGTGAAGTACAACACCTATCATGCTGTAATTCAGCTTTGCAGCATATTTTATCTGTTCGCTGGTTTTCATGCCGCAAATCTTTACAAACATTTATTCCAGCCCTCTGTATAAATTCTGAAAACTCTCTTTGATGTTACCTGATTGCATAAGATAAGTTCCTATAAGAAAAGCATTTGCTCCGGCTTTGCGAAAATTTACAATATCTTCGGTGCTGTTTATTCCGCTTTCAGCGATTTTTAAAAAGCTGTCTGGCAGGGTATTTAAAATATGTGCTCCTTTTTGCTTGTCAATTTCAAGCGTATCCAGATTCCTTGAATTTACGCCCACCATAGCAGGAGATAAGTCTTTTATTTTTTCGTATTCTTCAAGTGTGTGAATCTCATACAGAATATGAAGTTTCATTTCTCGGGCTTTTTCGGATAATTTTTTTATTTCTTCCTGTGTTAAAATTGCCGCTATGATAAGTATGATGTCTGCTCCATAAGCATATGCGGCCTCTATCTGTCTTTCAGAAATGATAAAATCTTTGCAAAGCACCGGAATGTTCACTTTTTCGGATACTTCTTTCAGGTATTCGAATGAGCCTTTGAAAAAATACTTGTCGGTAAGTACACTTATAGCTCCGGCTCCGCATTTTTCGTATTGTTCTGCCTGTGATGCTGGTGATGCATCCGGCTTTATCTCACCAATCGAGGGGGAAGCCTTCTTAACCTCTGCAATAAAAGGTTTATTTTTTAGTGTTTGCAAAGGCTCAAGAATATCTTTTGTTCTTTTTGGCAGAATTTCGGGAATTTTTTCAATCTCGTATTTTTTGTTAGCCAGGATTTTATCAAGCATTTAAACAGCCTTTTCCTTTATCATCTTATTTAACTTGTCCGACACAATGCCTTCTTTGATAATATTTCTTGCAGCATGAAAACCTTCTTTTAAAGAATGCAGGTTCATTGTGTAAAGGCTGGCAGCTGTATTAAGTGCAATCAGATTGGTCAGTTGCTCGTTTTTACCTTCGATGGTTTCCAGAAAAAGTTTTTTGGCATTTTCTTTAGAATTAACCACAGGCATGGGAAATTTTTCGAAAAAATTGGAAGGATCTATTTCAAAATTTTCTATCCTACCCTCTTTGACATGACGCACATAGGTTATATCCGAGGATGAGATTTCGTCATACCCGTCTTTTGAAGAGTAAACGATAATATTGTCTCTATCCTGAATTTGCAGGGCTTCGGCATACAAATCCAGTTTGTCCGCTCTGTTAATTCCGATCGTTTGATAATCCGGAGAGCCGGGATTAAGCATCGGTCCCAGGTAGTTAAAAATGGTGGCCACACGAAGATCTTTTCTGATTTTGGCTACATTTTTTAATGCCGGGTGATAGTGAGGGGCAAAGAGGAAAATGAAGTTGTTATTGTTGAAATAGGTATGGGAATTTGCTTCGTCAAGTTTTGTGGGAATTCCAAGTTCATCCAGTATGTCTGCAGATCCAACTTTTCCGCTTTGTGCCATATTGCCGTGTTTTAATACTTTTATTCCCATTGCTGCCAGAACGAGGGAAACGGCTGTGGAGACATTAAGAGTGGATTTGCCGTCGCCGCCTGTTCCGCAGGTATCGATAGTTTTTGTAGCAGAATGCTGAAATTTTACCTTATGTTCATTCAAAACGGTTGCAGCTGCAGCCACCTCTTCAGCTGTTTCTCCCCTCAGTTTCATGGCTATCAGTGCAGAACCGATTCCGGCTTCAGATATTTCTCCGGTGAGTATGCCATTAAAAAGTGTTTTAACTTCGTCAAAATCCAGTATTTTACCGTTGTTGACTTTTTGTACGATACTATGCATAGCTTACCTCCCTTTTACTGCTTTTTGAGTATTCTATAAAATTGTTAATTATTTTTTGCCCCTGGCTGCTGAGATAGGACTCCGGATGAAACTGTACGCCGAATAAGTGTTTTGAAGAATCTTCAACGGCCATTATTTCATTATCCGAAGCTGATCTGGCTATTGCTATATCATCCGCTTCTACAACCAGTGAATGATATCTTACTGCATCAAATGATTCGGTAAGTTTTGACAAAAGTATACTCTCATGCTCTTTTTTTATTGTGTCCAACTTGCCGTGTTTGATTGAAGCTGCCCTTCTTACCGGGTATCCGAGATAATGGCAGATACACTGCATTCCCAGACAGACTCCGAAAATCGGTTTTGATCCCATATAATGTTCCAGATATTTTAAGGAAGTGCCTGAGTTTGAAGGATTTGACGGCCCCGGTGATATAACAATACCTTCATATTTATCTGCCGGTATAAATTCATCATTCTTTATCACGTCGACTTTTTCCCCTTTTTTTAAGAAAAGGCTGTAAAGGTTGTAAGTGAACGAATCGTAGTTATCAATTAGCAAAAACATTTTCGCCCTCCAGGTTTTTTATTCTGTCGATAGCCGTGAATAATGCTTTCAGTTTACCTTCCACTTCATGGTATTCCTTTTCCGGTACACTGTCGTAAACGATTCCGGCTCCGGCTCGTATGATTGTTTTCCCGGGTTTTACCATGGCGCTTCTGATGGTTATGCATGTATCAAGGTTTCCGTTATAAGAGATATAGCCGGCGCAGCCTGCGTAAAATCCTCTCGGTGACCTTTCGCACTCACTTATGATTTCCATTGCTCTGATTTTAGGTGCACCGCTGACTGTTCCCGCCGGGAAAGTGTTCACAAATGCATCGAGAGATGTTTTATCGTCTCTGAGCCTGCCTGAAACTTCCGAAACGATATGGACGACATGCGAATAAACTTCAGCGTTAAAAGATTTATCTACCTTTACAGAATCGGTGTCACAGCTTGTATAAAGGTCGTTTCTGGCCAGATCCAAGAGCATAAGATGCTCGGATTTTTCCTTTTCATCTTTAAGAAGATCGGCTTTGATTTTTTCAATATCTTCGCCGACTGGATAGGTGCCCGCAATCGGCTTTAGTGTTGCTTTGTCGTTTTCCACTTTCAAATGGATTTCAGGGGAAGAGCCCAGCATCGTTTTGTCTTTCATCTTGAAATAAAACATATATGGAGAAGGGTTTACATTTCTTAAGGATCTGTAAAAACTTAACGGATGGATATCACCCTCTATTTCATATCTGTTGGAAAAAACACATTGTATAAGCTCTCCGTCCGCAACATCGGTTTTGAGTTTATCAACTGTTTTTTCAAACTCTTCTTTTGTGAATTCTTTTGAGACGCTCAGCTTCTCAGTGGATGTGTAGTTGTCGAAATTGAAATCATTGATTTCATCAGCCATTTCCCTTGTTCTTTTTACGGCTGTTTCGTAATTTTTTTCTAAATTCCCGTGGGTTTCTGCATTACAGGCTGCGTAAACCCGGCCTGTTCTGTTGTCAAAAACATAAAATTCGTTCATAAGCATTAAATAGATAAGATTTTCATCGGCAGGCTCGGTGAGTTTTTGTCTTAAAATACCTGTATAATTAATGAATTCATAGCCGAAATAACCTACATAGCCACCGGAAAATGCCCCGAACATGGGATCGGCATATCCGTTAAATTTTTCTATTTTGCTGTTAAGATAGTCCACCGGGTTTATATCGATTTTGGATTTTTTACCGTTTTTCTCAACGTTAAGACTGCCGTTCTTAAGTGAAACAATTTCGGACGGGTTGATTCCGAAAAATGAAAACCTTGAAAAAGTTTTATCTAAATTTGCACTTTCCAGCAAAAAGACATTGTCTCTGTTGGAAAAATTCTTCAACAATCCTATTGGGGTAAGGGTGTCGCCTACAATTTCACGGTAAATGGTAATGTGAGAATATTTTTCTGAAAGTTTTCTAAATCGTTCTTTGTCCGGGTATATCATATTTCCTCCTGATATAAAAAAAGGCCGTGGTATAATCCACGGCCTTAAGATACAAAAAAAGGCCGTGTGGTTGTTCACCACACGGCCCTTATATTTTTACACAAAGGTAGTGAACAACCTAACTTATTCCGTTGACTGTCCACCACCAAGCTTTATTGTTTAACATTATTTTTATTTCCATGTTTTGCATAATACTCATTAAAAAAGTTTTGTAAAGTATTTTTTTGGCAATCTGCCAAAATTTACGCATTTATAAAATTTGACAATACGTTAGATCGATAACGGGATTTTCACTCATATCCGAGATCGGAACTCGTAACTACTGCCAGTAACCGCCTACACCCTTCTCTCATAATTGTTTTTCTTATCAAATACTTGCTCAGTTAAAAGGTTTATTCACAGGGTGTGATCGGTAACTGGCAGTACGTTCCTCAGACATCGATCTCTCTATTCGTGGAAATCCCGTTATTGCCATAGCTCTTAAAAAAATGGAAGGGTGGCAGTATTTTTTATGTTACTTCGATAATTTTTTTGTTGGTATTTATATACGCCTTGTTTCTGCCGTCTGATTTTGCCTTGTACATGAGTTCATCTACATTTTTAATGATTTTGTCCATATTATCAGAAGTAGCTTTGCAAATAACGGCTCCGATGCTTATTGTTACCGGGATTTGCTCGTCATCTTCCTTAATATCTAAACTTCTCGCCGCTTCCAGCAGTTTTGAAACAATTGCCTGCATATCCGCTTCTTTTTGCCCGGGGAAAATACAGATAAATTCTTCGCCTCCGAATCGACCGATAATGTCAGATTTCCGGACAGAGTTTTGTATTGCTTCCGTTAATTTTATTAATACCATGTCACCCACATCGTGACCGTATTGGTCATTTATATTCTTAAAATGATCGATATCCCACAAAGCTACCCCAAAGCTGTGACCGTAACGTCCGGCATTATAGTTGACATGTTCGAGCTGTTCCATAAAAAAACGTCTGTTATAAAGGCCGGTCAAAGAATCAGTGGTTGCTTTTTTGAATAATTCTCTGTTTGTTTCCTCCAAATCGTCATACAGTTTTTTTGTTTTAATGTTGCTTGTTACTCTCAGTATTGCTTCTTCGGCTGAAAAGGGTTTGAGAATGTAGTCGTTGGCACCGTGAAGCTGTAGTGTCCTCATAAATGAGCTTTCTCTTGAAGAGGCTAAAATAAGGATGGGGACATTTTTCAGAGATTTTTTATGCCGAAGTTCTTTTGTAAGCTCCATTCCGTCCATCTTTTTTATAAACAAATCTGCAATAATGATATCGGGAGTACCTTTTTTTAGTTTTTTGAAAAGCTCTGAAGGATCAGAAAACGTTGAGACTGTAATTCCGGTGGATTTGAGAATATTTTCCAGAAACTGCATTTCCGATATATCGTTATCAATTATCCATGCTGATGAGCCACTGATATCCGAAATCGATATGATCTCTACAATTTCATCCACATATTTTACAAAATCTTCATTTACTTTTGATTTTTCCAGAAAATCGATGGCCCCGGCTCCGAAAGCTTTGAATTTCAGAGTCTCGTCATTTTCATTTGAGGTTAATACAATTACAGGCACCGAGCGGAATTTTTGTCTCTTTTGCATATATTCGCAAAGATCAAGCCCTACACCATCCTGCAGTTCGTATGAGATAATAACAAGAGAGGGAAGAAATTCATCCAGTATATCTTTTGCTTCAGAATAGGAAGTGGCTGTCAAAATTTTATATTTACCCTTCAGATAGTTCTCCAAAACAAATCTTGACACTTTGGAAGGGTCTGCTATAAGGATATACTTTTTCACCACAACCTCTGTTTTAGTCAAAGATGGTTTAAATAAAATACAATCATATACAGCTTGGAGGAAAAATGTCAACAAGAGTTAGATTTGCTCCCAGTCCTACCGGACATCTGCATGTGGGAAATGCCAGAACTGCACTCTTTAATTATCTTTACGCAGCCTCGAAAAAGGGAAAATTTATTCTCCGTATAGAGGACACAGATCTGCAGCGCTCGTCTTTGGAAAATGAAGAAATGATATACGAAGATATGAACTGGCTGGGATTTTGCTGGGATGAAGGACCGAGAAAAGGCGGTGATAACGGCCCGTACAGGCAGACGGAGCGCTTTGATCTGTATAAAAAATATGCGGATAAACTGCTTGAAAATGGTCACGCATATAAATGCTTCTGTTCAAAGGAGGAACTTGAAGAAGAGAAGGAGAAAGCTTTGGCTGAGGGCAGACCGCCCCGCTACAACGGAAAATGCAGGAATTTATCTGAAAGTGAAATTGAAAAACTTGAGAAAAAGGGGATAAAACCTTCAATCCGGTTTAGAGTAAATAAAGAAAGTATTATTGTAAGTGATGAAATCAGAGGTGACATAGATTTTAAAACCGATTCGTTCGGTGATTTTATTATAGTCAGACCTGACGGCACACCGGTTTACAATTTTGTTGTTGTGATCGATGACGCGCTTATGAATATATCTCATGTTATACGAGGCGACGATCACCTGAGTAATACGCCGAAGCAGGTTCTTATGTTTGAGGCTATGGGGTTTGATGTACCTAAATTTGCCCACATACCGATGATATTGGGGCCGGATCATTCCAAATTAAGCAAAAGGCATGGTGTTACAAGTATCAATGCATTCAGGGATAATGGTTATCTTCCAGAGGCTTTGTTTAATTATCTTGCGCTTTTGAGCTGGTCTGATGAAAATGAAAGAGAAATTTTATCACGTGAGGAGCTTGCCGAAGTTTTTAGTCTTGAAAGGGTATCCAAAAGTGCGGCTGTCTTTGATTTTGAGAAGCTGAAATGGATGAACGGCATATATATAAGAAATCTTGATGAAGATGACTTTTTTGAGAGAGTAAAACCGTTTATTGTGAAATCGGGAGTGACCGACGGGGATTATATTGATGAAAATCCCGAGAGAGTGAAGCAGATGGCTCTTTCTGTAAGGGACAACCTGGATCTGCTTTCGGATATCGGCGATTATCTGAAGATTTATTTTGAATATCCTGAAACTTTCGACGAGCAGGCTTCGGAAATTTTATCGTGGGAAACAACACCCGTTGTGATTAATATGTTTAAGGAAGAAATTGAAAGTGCAGAAGAGATTGATGCGGCAAAATATAAAGAAATTGTAAAAAAAATACAGAAAGAGAAGAAAATCAAAGGGAAACCGCTTTTTATGGCAATCCGGGTTGGCGTCAGCGGCAAAACAAAAGGTCCTGAAGTGGATAAACTTGTCACTCTTCTGGATAAAAGTGAGCTTTTGAAGCGCCTGGCAAAGGTTTCCGCTTATTTGAGTGAGTGATAGATGCTGAAAGTTGGAATTATGGGCCGGCCTAATGTCGGCAAGTCGACACTTTTTAACAAGATAACAGGCAGCAGATCTGCCATTGTGAACAATATGCCCGGTGTGACCAGGGACAGACTGGAAAAAGTCACCGAATGGCTTGGTGTAAAGTTTAAAGTGGTGGATTCGGCCGGTTTCGATCTTAAAGAAGAAATCATAAAAAAAGAGATGCAGCAGCAGTTTTTCACTCTTCTGGATGAGGTGGATGTTTGTCTGCTGATGGTTGATGTGACTGAAGGTGTCCATTCCCTTGATGAAATAGTGTGCAATCTCCTCAGGGAGAAAGGCAAAACGTTTTTTCTTGTGGTAAACAAAGTTGATAGTGAAAAAAGGGAATATCTGGCAAGTGAATTTTACAGGCTCGGAGTTTCCGAGATGTTTCTCATCAGCTCAGAACACGGAAGGAATGTTGACATGCTTCTGGACAGAGTTCTTGATGAGGCTCAAAAATTCAGTCAGGAAGAAGAGGAGCCCGATGAGCTGCCCGATTCCCTGAGACTGACGATAATCGGTAAGCCTAATGTTGGTAAATCCAGTATATTGAACAGGATACTGGGGAAGGAAAGGGTTATTGTAACTGAAATACCTGGGACAACCAGGGATGCTGTGGACACATACTTTACTTTTGAAGGTAAAGATTATGTTCTGACAGATACGGCAGGCATCCGTAAAAAGTCGGTCATGTTTAAGGACGCTGTGGAGAAAATCGGGTATTACAGAGGTATGGATTCACTTGAGCGTTCCGATATTGCTATTGCAATTCTCGATGCCACACAAGGGGTTACCGAGAGAGATGTGAAAATTATAGCGGATGCCGTTGATATGGGACGCCCTGTCATTATTGTTTTTAACAAATGGGATTTGATTAAAGAGAATAAACGAAAGATAGCAAAGAATTTGAAACTTCAAGTCCAGGACAGGATTAAATTTATCACTAATCCGCCGATAATTTTTACTTCATCTTTTACCGGAAGCCGTATAGACAATATTTTTAAATATGCTCAGACTTTGTATAAAGAGTATTCAAAAAGAATAAAAACTGCCGAGCTTAACAAGCTTTTGCAGTTTGCACAGGAGAAGCATCAGCCGCCTGTTGTAAGCAACAGAAGACTGAAATTTTTCTATATGACCCAAGTGGATGTAAAACCGCCCTATTTTGTGATATTTGTAAACTATCCTGAAGCTGTACATTTTTCCTATAAACGCTATATTCTAAATCTGATAAGAGAAGCATACGGTTTTGAAGGTATACCTCTTAGAATTGGTATCAGAAAAAGGAAAGGCAGGGATGAAAAATAGTATTAAATTATATGAATATTAAGTTTTTAATATTGAAAAAATACAGCTATAAATTATTATAATGTAAATTTATATCTGATGATTTTGGAGGAAAGTTATGGTTAAATCACTGTTATATAAAAAAGTATTAGTTTTTTGTGTTGTTCTGGCATCTTTTCTTTTAATTTCATGCGAGTCTGGAGAGAATAAAAGTGAGAGCAAAACCTCTGAGCTTTCAGGAGAAAAAGTTGAGGGGCTGAAGACGATAGGAATGCCGGGGCTGAATGAATTAAAGGATAAATATTCGGACAAAATTATACTGGTAAATTTCTTTGCTTCGTGGTGCCCGCCGTGCAAAGAGGAAACCCCTGAGTTTATAGAAGTGTATAATGCGAATAAAGATAAATTTGTTATTATCGGATTAAGTATAGATGACAGCAAAAAGGATGCTATTAATTTTATCAATGATATGGGGATTACCTATCCCGTATTTCATGCCAAAAGATCACTGGAGAAAAGGCTTAATGTCACCGGTGTCCCGACTAACATCTTTTATGCACCGGGTGGAGACTTATACAATTTTTATGTGGGCGCTTTAAGCAAGGGCTTTGTGGAAAAGGTAATTGCGCAGATATCTGGATAAAACAATAAGTTTTTGTAATTGGCATCGCCTCAAAACATGAAAAAAACACATTATTCGAAGCTCTTGTTTTGCGGCTTCCGAATTTATTAAAAACACCTTGTTTCAAAAAGTGTGGTGATTGCAAAAAAGATTGATTTGTATTGACCATATTTTTATTTAGGTCTAAATATATTAACTTAGGATGCTTTGCATAAGCTTATTATTGCAATTCTGCAGTATTATGCTACCTGCCTAATTTTGTTATATTTTTCTGCTTATGCGAAACAATATTTCAGGAGCTAAATATGTCCAAAAGTAAATTTAAAGTGTTAATTGCAGAAGATGATAGGGATGCCCGCAAGCTGTGCAGAGATTTTCTGGAAAATCTTAATTTTGAAGTTTGCGAAGCATCAAACGGAACAGATGCTCTCGAAATAATTGAAAAGGAAGAAATTTCTATGGTTCTGCTTGACTGGGTTATGCCTGGGATTGAAGGGATAGAAGTCTGCAGGAGAATAAGGGATCTGGATATAAACAGATATATCTATATTATTATGGTCACGGGTAAATCCGAAAAAAAAGATATAATAGAAGGGTTGCAGGTTGGGGCTGACGATTATGTGGTTAAACCGTTCAGCTTTCAGGAGCTGAAGGTTAGAATAATGTCCGGTGAGCGTATTCTGAAGCTCGAAAAAAGATTGAGAGAAGCTCATGAGAAGCTTTATGAACTTTCCGCATATGACAGTCTTACGGGTGTTTTCAACCGCGCTAGTATTCTTGATAAATTCAGCCAGGAACTTGAAAGAGGACAGAGGATAGGGCACGAAGTAAGTGTTATTTTTGCTGATATCGATGATTTTAAAAGTATTAATGATAAATTCGGCCATCTAATCGGCGATGAGGTTCTAAAAGAGGTTGCCGATATTATGTCTGAAAACTGCAGAAATTATGATTTTGTCGGCCGTTACGGCGGAGAGGAATTTGTTATAATTGTGCCCGGTCTCAAATCTGACTGCGCCTGCAGTGTGGCAGAAAGGATGAGAAAAGCTGTTTGTGAAAGCCCTATTCATGTGGCCAATATGGAAATTCCCGTAACCTTAAGTTTGGGTGTCGCATCTTCAAAAGAGTCATATGATTCGAAAGAGATAATAGATCTGGCTGACAAGGCTCTTTATGAAGCCAAAAAAAGCGGCAAAAATTCAACTGTGAAAAGCAAAAGATAGTTATCAAG
>Ga0208153_100067_pt1 | contig 49827 bp, 52 predicted proteins | sample Wag42014_10_18_FD_187331 | JGI IMG/M metagenome (GOLD analysis project Ga0208153, IMG submission 187331) | Deep subsurface shale carbon reservoir microbial communities from Ohio, USA - Utica-2 Time Series 2014_10_18 (SPAdes) (version 2) ... | reverse complement strand
GAAAAAGGCTGGGTTTTTTGAAAGACAGACTAATCCAGATGAGAACGGAAAAAGTAATTCTCTGACAGAGAGTATCACAAAATGACAGTATGTCATTTAAAAAAATTTAGCTGTACTGGGGAATTTTTTTTGTTAACAAGCGAATGTTTCACCCGCCAACTTTCCCCCTGAAATACCAGCAAATGACTGTGATGAACCACCCTGAAAGCCCATGTTGCAACTTTTATCAAAAAGCTCTTTAGCTATTTTGTTGTTTTGTCTTACGCCGGTTCCATTAATATACATATGCCCAAGATTAAAACATCCCGCTGCAGATCTACCATCACAAGCTTTTTGCTGTAATTCTGTTTTACACCTTGACCTTCAAAGTACATACCCCCAAGAATAGCGCATCCCTCTGCATTTCCAACATCACAGGCTTTTTGAAAAAGTTCTACGGCTTTTTTGTAATTACCTTTAGAATAAAGATTAAAACCTTTGTCAAAAAAATTTTCAGCAAAACTAATTGAATACACAGAAAAAAGACTTATAAAAATAATAAATAGTTTATACATGCTTACACCTCACAAAATTTTCTTAATATTCACACAGTCTATTAATATTTTCAATCGATATTTATTACAAAGGAAAACTACGCTTTCAATGTAGCAAATGATTTTAAAAGCATTCTTTCTTGTATTATAAATTCGTTTCTTCAGGCAACGTTTTTCTACAGTTTTTTCAAAATGAGTTCATCATGAGTTAGAATTCCGCAGCAAATTGAGCATACTTGTCCAATGATTGATGGCCAGTGTCCCGGTAGGGGGAGCACCCATAACAAGTTTTTTGTCAAGTAGATATTCCTCCACTGTGCGCATTTTTTATGCAATTTATTTGCTAAACTATAATATTTGCAAATTAAGCACCTTTTCTGCACCTGTGTTTTCATTAGATTGTGTCAGCATAATGTTTATTGCGTACCGCAAATTTATCGGCTTAAGGAAGGCTTTGCCTTCCTTAAGCCGATGCTAGCTGCACCAGACACCCATCAGGATTTAGGTATCACCAATATTCCAGGATACCCGTTTCGCATTCCGCGAACCAGAAAAACGTCAGTACCATGCGATGTCTATAAAATTTGAGACCATGGTTTTTAACCAATCCTTAGTAAGCTCATCGCATAGGCAGCAAAGTATTCAATCTACAGGTCGAAGCGGTTTCCAATCAGGCAATGTGGTTTTACCACTCCCCTTTCCGGTTCCCCGCTTCAACCATTCTATCCAAATAACTTCTGACTGTCATAAGCTACATCATCACGCATAATATAAAAAGCAGCCCTGCTGAGCTTGTGTGCCACAGCTGAGTGGGCAATCATTTTATTTCCTTTAGACATTTTGCGTTGATAATACGATTTTGCCGCAGGATCGAATTTCTTTATAAATTCAGCCGCTTCCGAAAATGCCCATGCAAGATATTTATTTCCATTTTTCTGATTTCCACTGCCTTTTGTTTTGTCATTGCTCGTCCACTTTGTAGGTACTTTCCTGCAATAAGAAGCAAAATTGCCAACTTTATTGAATCTTTCAATTGTACCTGTTTCCAGCATAATAGTGAGTGCTAATGTCTTACCTACACCGGGAATAGATTGCAATTTGGAAAATGAACTGTGAAGCTCCATCGAGTTTTCTACTTTCTTTTCTATCTGCCGTATTTGATTTGAAAGATGATCTATGCTTTCTTTACTAATAACTCCTGAAAGTGACAGAGAGTCATCAGAATTAAGCATTTCAAATAAAGGGTTGTCCTCTTTTGTTTGTTTAATAATGTTCGCTCCAAGTTTTGTCCCACAATTTCTCTGGATGATATTTTGTAAGCTGAGAATAAGAGATGTACGAAGCTGTACAAGGTGTCCTCTTTTCCGGAGTAAATCCCGTGTTGGACGTTGTTTCTTTGGATAAATGTAACCTTCGGGTAAAATGTTCAGCTTTAAAAGATGAGCAAGCCAATATGCATCATCGTTGTCATCACTGTGCTTTAATCCCTCGTATTTTTTAACAGCGGAAGGATTTGCCAGATGTGTTTTGAAATCATTGTCTATCAAGAGGTCTATAAGCCAGTACCAGTTGAAAGTAGATTCAACAACGACACCTTTAAGCTCATTTTGTACGGCTTTAATGTTGAAATAATTAAATCAGGATCATTGTCCAGCTTCTTTTTGAGAATACGTTTGTCATTCTCATCAATAATTGCTAAATAATTATTGCTTGAATGCAAGTCAAAACCTCCGTATAGTGCCATAGGGTACCTCCTTTAACTTTTATGTTTGTTTCCTTACCAATAGCATAGCACTTTATGTGCATAAGTGAAGGAGGTGCCTGCTTCATCTCAACTTGTTTATGATTATCAGGTATTAAAAAAAATTCTCCCTCGCTTTATTGCGATCTGTTCTTACAAATACCGGGATTTTCTGTTTGCAATTGTCTGCTTAAAAACGGAACTTTAACGGACTCTTGTAACTTTGTTAGTTTTTGGTATGCAATAAACTGAGTCCAGCAAGTTGTTATGTACTTTCTTGCAATTGACGCAAAAGCGTATCAAGCTTTGGTACCAATTGTGGTTCGACAGACTGATGATTCAGGGCTGTTATCAAGTAATCAGAAACATTGTTGCGTTCGTCCTCAGGAATTTCGTCGACCGTAAGGTTCCCCAATTCCAGGTTGATTTGTTGACATTCATCTGACGACAGGCTATCTCCACTTTTAGTTTGGTAGAGTTTGTCAAGTATGGTTTTCATAATGCCTTACTCCTAATGCATTCTTTGCACAATCTTTAAGTGGTTGACTCTTTTGAATATCATTTTAATCCCTTTCTTTATGATAAAGGTCGTTGTTTAGCCAATGTGTCTCATTATCAATAACAAGTGTTTGAACTCATTGGTTTTTACGGAGCATAAGTGGAGTAAAAATCCAGTGCAGAAATTTGTTAGCCTTTTTTTCGCTTCTTAAAGATCGATAGAAAAATAGATAGAACTACGGACATCAATACCAATGACCCTCCGACAACAGCTCCAACAATTCCTTTGAAAATAGCTTCATTCCCATTTACACTGCCACCAGACGACTGAGCGGGTGGCTGAGTGTTATTGTCTATAACTTTTTCAGCCCACAACTTCGATGCAGTTCGTGTCCACTTTAACTCTTTTTTGGGAGCATAACAATAAAGATACAGTACTTTTCCAGAAACGTTAAGGATAATAGTTGTTGCAGATAAAATTATCTTCTTATTGACACCTTCAGTCGAAACTCCATAATTAATATACATTGAATAAGCTATTGCATTTTCCGTCTCATAATGGGGTTCAAACGGAACCACCTGTGAAATATCCATTGCATAATCAATATTAAACTCTTTGCTGACACCGTCACTTACTTCTTTCATCGAATACGGTATTTGTTTCTTAATTGATTCTAATTTTTCTTTGATTTTACGTATATTACTATCTTTAAACTCCGCAAAATCCTTAGAGCTAACAACCATATTTTTTAGTTTTTTGTTTACCTTGATTAAAAAGTATTGCTTCAAAACTGGTACTTCACCAGCCATTGCTGTTGGAATTTTGGAGTCTGAAATGTAGTAAGCTAATATATCATTCTTTGAATCTTTCATTTGCATACCAAGTCTATAAACAGCGTCCATTTGCTTAGTTACTCGTGAATATCCTTCAGGAGAAGTAATGACGATTTCTTTGCCCCCGATGTTAAAAATTCCTGCATAAGATGATACAACAAAAAAGACTAAAAATATGGCTAACAGTATTTCCTTCATTGTATCACCTTTATTTTATGAACTAACAAGTTTTTTATATGATTATGTATATCCTCTAAATTTTAGGTTGACAGTGCTATCAAAGTCAAGAATTAATCTTTCCAATTGGATAACATTATTATTTTTATATTAAGTCAAAATTACAATAAATTTCCCTTCATATGTTACCAACATCCGGAAAATTTTATCCGGTGATTCCAAGGTAACTATTTCTATGTTTGGATTTATACTCTAAAGAATTTCATAAAAAGGCTCTCTTTACCAAAACTATCTCTCAATATTTTGCTGCGGAATACTCACAAAATTATGAACAGTTTCAAAATTAACTTTTTACTTCTTTGATCTTACTATAGGCATTATTTAACTGTTTAGTTTTTTCTTCGGCAAATTTTAACATTTCTTCAGGAAGGTTCTTACTGGATATAGTGTCGTAATGATATTCTTTTATGAGCTTATGATAATTACTTTTGATAGTACTAAAATCATCATTGGGACTGGACCTTAATATCTCATAATACTTGTCCATATTGTCGTCTTTTATATAGTTGCTGTTTTTGCTATAAGAATTTTCGTAATAATATTGCTGATAATCTCCACTTCTATAACTGCTTTCTTTTTCTGTGTTTTTTAAAAGAAATATTCCTAGCCCAGAAACCAAAGTAAGTGGTAGTAATAATATCTGAGGAGCCAAAAAAAGCAGTAAGATACCAATTATCAACGTTCCAAAACATATACCAAGCCATAATATCTCAAGAAATATACCAAGTCCAATTAAAGAAAGTCCTATCAATTTTTTAATCAATTAAAAGTGTTCTCCTTTGTTAAACCAAAATGTGATTGTTTTTAATTTCAGCAAGATTTGGATAAGTTTATATCTCAAATTTATATCAGATGTTCCCAGATTTTGCGGGAGCATTCATCATTATTTGTGACAATCTCTGTAACTCGATTATATTATCATTCCAGTATGTTGTCCAATCTTACTCTTGGAAATCGTAAGCTTATAGCTTTGGCTATTCAAGAAAATAGCTAGCTGAGATAGTATAAGCAATTTATTTTATACTAAAAATGGTGAAGTTGCAAGAAAATTCACGAAAATTGCAAAAAAGGAAATCCAGATATTTGAAATAAAAAGGTTGCAATAAGACGATGGGAGAAGTTTTCACTTAATGCCAATTCCCCCTACCGGAATCAAATTGAATCTCTTTAGCAGGAATATTTCCTTTGTTTCACTTATGCTTTAATATAAATAAATAGATAAATAAATAACAATGATTTCAGTACCTCTACTCACCAAAGTGAACCTTTAAAAATATAATTAGGCAAAATGAACATTAATATTAGGCATTTAATCTTTTTCTTAAGAGAAAAAAATGACTCAACTTTTTGTGCCAAAACTGTGCCATATAGTGTCACTATATGTCTTAATTTAGACACATTAATCGACTTATAAATTATTGATAATGAAGATTTATAAAGTGTAGGCTTGGTCAAATTTTTCCTTTTGGAAGTTCTACACACTCCCGCCAGATTTATCTTTATTATCAGCAGTTTAGCTTTTGAGCAAAAGCCAGTGTGATAAAATTGTGATAATTTCTACGCAAAGATAAACTTATCCATCTCGAGACCTTTGCACAACTCAATTTAGTCATGCTGAATTTATTTCAGCATCTAATTATATCAGTAAGTTATGAGACCCTGAAACAAGTTCAGGGTGACAATAACTTACTTGTTCAAAAGTCTCATTTCATTTTTTTCACCATTTATTAACGAAATAATCCTGCCGTAAGTCTTATAAATCATCTGGTGGGAGCTGTGTCCTAACTGTCTGGCAACAAAATTTATATCAGTTGTACTTTGCAATGCCACTGGCATCACCCCATTTTAGCATAAAAGATGTTATGTGACATGTGATTATAGTTGAGAAGTCCTCCGGGATCGTGTATAGTTATTTCAAAAGATGGAAAATAGAAGAAAGCTTCAGATTCATGAAGCAACAGTTGGGCATAGAGAGATGCCTTGTGAGAAAGTTTAAATCTATAAAGACAATGCTTGGTATTGTTTCTTTTTGTTGGAATTTATTATCCCGGATAGAATCAGACCGATTGTTGGCGGGGGAACTTGAGAGGATGTCGAGACGAGAGAAATATAACACAAAGAATAAGACAGTGTGCAAATTTATGCATTACAGGATATCGGACGGTATCAGGAATATGTTATTATCTTATAATAACAAGCTTTTTGAATTTAGAGGTAAAAAATATAAGTCGGATATGGTGTATTATATGAAAATACCGTATTATTTGGAAAGATATAGAGAAAGAGAAATTATTGACGGTATTCCTGTGGTCAAAAGAAAAAAAAGTTTACTCGTAGCATAAGCCTGCGAAAAATGGGGTGATGCCAGTAGTATATTTAAGCTTGATTTGTAAAATAAGACGGAATATATTGACAATATATTGTCAATGAGATGTGTTTATGCAGCCAATAGTGTATTCTAAAGCACGAAATAATTTGAGAAAGATAATTGATAAAGCCTGTGATGACCATGAAGAATTCGTTATCACCACAAAAAATAATAAAAATGCTGTATTAATGTCCCTGGAAGAATATTCGGCTATTAAAGAAACACTCTATCTTTTAACTTCACAAACAAACAGAAAAAGACTCTATGAAGCTGTGGATCAGATAGAAAATTCTGATTTCTTAAAAAAAGATATTGATTTATGATTGTTGGTTTTGCAGATAACGCATGGGAAGATTATCTGTACTGGCAAAAAAATGATAAGAAAATTTTAAAAAGGATTAATCTCCTTCTAAAAGATATAAAAAGAAATCCTTATGATTCTAAAGGACTTGGAAAACCGGAACGTCTCAAAGAAAATCTGGACGGGTATTATTCCAGAAGGATTACATCCGAACACAGACTTGTCTATAAAGTTGTCGATGATCTTATAATTGTAGCCCAGTGCAGATACCATTATTAGGCAAAAAAGGCTATAACACCCATAATGCCCTGGGTTATTAATACAAAATTTTCCGCAATAAAAAAGTCTGTAATAAATAAGTTTGAACTCACTTCTCTCCATATCAATATTTTCCCAACAAAATCACACTTATGAAAAACCTTACTGGCTTCTGTCAGCCAAAAAGCCTTTCAGTAAGCTTCAGCAGACTGTCTTTTTCAGTCAGCCCATCTATAAACCTCCCGGGAATGCCATCTATCCCCACCTGGGCGCCAACCAAAGCACCAGTAAGCATAGCTCTTGCCATATTCTGTCCGCCACTGTTCACAGCGTGCAGTACCGCTGATTCAAAATCATCTTTGAAACGTGCCGCAAGATAATAAACAGAAGGCAGAATATGATATATTGCGCAAGGCATACCGTAGACAAGAGAAACCTTCCATGCGGGTTCAATTGAAATGCCGGGATCTTCTGCAGCCCTGGCAATGAAAGAAGGAGTCAAAAGCGCATCAGGAGATGCAAAACGCCCCAGCCGGGAAGCCTCAGAAACACCTTTTTTGGGAGGTGCCAAATCATCTCCCGTAACAGCATGAAATGGAAGCGTCTTATTTTTAACCTCTTTCATTAATCTGCCGGAAATTTTTTCATCCAGAGGATATCCGTTTATGAGCATCCAGAGTACGGCATTAAAAGCGACAGTCATAGAAGCAACAAGTTCATCACTTTGAGTCAAAATAGTGTTTGCATAAACGTTTTCGCTGGCTCCCTTCAAATCACCGGCATAATAAGCTGTTATACCCAGAGTCCGTTCAATAGCTTCCGTTGTATCTGCATGGCCTTCGAATTCTCCCCATTGCAGCTTATTAACAATTCGATTACGATAAGCATCCCTTATGGATTGACTGGTATAATTGCCGGGCCCGCTGACAGGTGTTCCGTCTATTTGAGCAAGGAGGTTATTATCCATTCTGTTGCAAAAATCATTTTCGTCATAACCCATATTTTCCGCTATGCTTTCAAGCAGCATTTTCAGGATGTATCCTGACTGGGATAAATCTCCGGCATCAAGCCCTTCATGGTATCTTCCCTTTTTCGGAGCGGTATAATCATCAACCCACTCTCCGTAATCTTCACGAAATTTCTCAAGGTCATAATACCAATGCGGCCCCAAAGCAAGAGCATCACCAATGAATGCTCCCATTACAGCCCCTGCAGCTCTCCTTTTTACATTTTCAGACATATTTTCACTCCTTTTTTACTAACAATAGTTCGGGTTATGAATAATTCAATACAAATGCAACCAAAAACTTTTTAGCATGTGGAAACTATTCGCTCTGTTTTCAAAAACCTATAATCCGCCAATATGCTTGAAATTTAAAACTATTAAAATTATGCTCTCATCAAAATCAATACTTTTCCAAACAGTAGCGTCAAATGAAAGTATCATGCAGAAAAAAAATAGCACTTAATTCCAAAAAAGAAGTTATTGTTTTTCCCATTTACAAAAATATGAGTTTTACCAGGTAACTTACAGGCAAACGCATAGATGATGAAATTCAACTACTTAGTAGGTGTAGGTGGAAAATAAATGTTATTATCAGGAGCCGGTAGCCCGTGACTATCTCATGACCCATATAGGAGATTGCTTAGTTGCGGTCGCAATGACGGATAAAGGAAATCACAACCATGTTAAACTTTATCAACCACTTCAACCCTTTCAACCTCTACCTCTACCTTTACCTCTGCCTCACGCCTCACGCTTTACGCCACACCGGATTTTAAAGTTGAATAACTTTTTTGGATAATATCAGGGGAGCGAATTGCTCCCCTTCAATCATATCTTGATACTTTCTGTTTTTCTGACAATGGTCACTTTGCCAGCTTCAAACTTTACTTCAATAGAGCCATAGTAGCCCTCCTGAAACATTTCCCTTAATATTTCATATAGTTGTGTCAACTGCGATCTACTTTTATTTTTCTCAAAGTTTTTGTTTGTATTTAAAGCAGCCATTTCTACCTCCATGTAATTTCATATACTCTTCCCTGAGTTTAAATAATATTTAACTAGCCCTGAAGCAATGTCAGTGCATTTTGGGGTACCTGATTCGCCTGTGCCAGCATTGAAGTACCCGCCTGGCTAAGTATTTGATTTTTAGTAAATTTAGCCATTTCACTTGCGATATCCAGGTCCCTGATTCTGGATTCACTGGCTGTCATGTTTTCTTCCGCAGTCTTCAGATTTGCAACAGAGTAATCTAACCTGTTTATCTGAGCTCCTATTGTTGCTCTTATGGTAACGACCTGGTCGATTGCCCTATCGATATCCGGAATTGCCCTCTGAGCAAGGTCCTGTGATACAAGCTTAATCTTGTCAACCCCAAGTCCTACCGTGTCAAGCTGAGGGATAGATACACTTAGTGTCTGTCCTTCATTAGGTCCAATCTGTAAGTCAGTGGAATTATCCACTACATGGAGGAAATATTCATTATCTGTAGTATTAGTGTTTTTTGAAAAATTTATTTTTTCTTGAGTTGCATCCCAACTGGATTTCACATTAGCTCTTGAATCTACGACCAATTCGACACCTTGTATTACACCGTTTACTCTATCGTTACCGGTTTCATCAACTCCAATCAGATCACCGGTATGCGCATTGCTTATTGTTATTTTAGTAGTATTATTCACAGAATTTTGTACTTCTGCTAATGATAGGCCATTAATTAATCTCTGATCTCCACTGAAAGCTAATTCACCCTGTTCGCCAGCAAGAGCTGTTTGAATAACAAAAGTTCCCTGAACAGTTCTTTTCCCATTATTGGATGGTACAGAAATATAATCCACTAAATGAGAATTTACGGCCTCATCTTTAGAGCCTAATCCAAGCTTATCTACTATAGCATCTGTCATTTTTTCTTCTAAGTCACTGATTGTATCGTCACCTTCTAAATAAACAGTTGCTGATTCTCCTCCGCCCCAAATTGTTAGCTCCTGTTTGTTTTCAAATATATTATTACCGTCTGCGTCCACAAATCTTGATATATCTTTTAATTTTGACGTTGTGGTAGCAGCATCACCACTACCTGCAATAAGAAGCTCTAATGAACCTGTTTTAGTATTGCCATTGCCACTTCCATTATCACCAGGGCTAAAAGAAAAGTCCAAATTGCCTACGTTAACATTTCCATTGTTGGTATCTAAAAAAGCATATTTCACATTAGTATTTTGTGCATCTGTTGCACCTGTTAAACTGCTGGCAGCTGTATAAACAAGTGTTGGACCATCTTGCCCCAATGGACCTCCAGCCATTTGGATTGTACCTCCTCCGGAAGAAGCCCAGTCAGTTCCGGCATAACCAGCAGTTAGTGAAAACAAAATTTTATCACCTTTTTGTATTTGCCCGCCACCGGTCAAATCCAAAGTTGTGGTACCACTAATAGTGTCACCTGAGCTATTTGTTAATTCACCACCACTCCCATAAATATCAACTGATATATCACCACCTAAAGCAGTAGCACTAACAGACTGCCATTCGGAAACAAAACCTGATTTTGCATCAATAAAACGAACATTAACAGAATTATCAACAGAACCACTTGCTGTTGTAAAATTCTCATTAAATTCCATTTCAATATAACCTGCTCTACCACCTGTATTTGTAGTATTAACAGATGTTATAACAAAATTTGAACCAGGCTGTGTATAAATTCCCATAGTATTCATAGCAGAAGATACTGCAGTCCCGTCACCTGAAACATTAATAGTAAAATATGAAGTACCTGTTGACGGAAGTGATTCTGGATTTTCAACTTTGGAAATGTTCGTAGTATTAGTTGTCCCTCCAGCTGTGGTTATCTCAGCACCGATTTTGCCTTCCTGAAGTGTCATAATGTCAGTTTTGAAAACCTGATTCTGTCCAATTTTGTTGGCCTCAACATTGATTTCGTAGTTACCTTCAGCGACTTCGCCACGGATTATTGCATCAATTTTGTTGCTGCTGGCTGACCACAGCGCTGTTCCATCGCCGTTTAATAATTTTTTCGTGTTAAATTCTGTGGATGAAGAGATTCTGTCAATTTCATCCTTCAGTTGCTCCACTTCTTTCTGGATTTCCACACGGTCATTCGACGTATATGTGCCGTTGGAAGCCTGAACCGCAAGCTCTCTCATTCTCTGCAGCATCGAAGAAACTTCTGTCAATGCCCCTTCAGCTGTCTGCAGCATCGATATACCGTCCTGAGCATTCATTGTTGCCCTCTGCAAACCGCTAATCTGTGCACGTAATTTTTCAGAAATAGCCAAACCTGATGCGTCATCTGCCGCGTGATTAATCCTGAGTCCTGAGGACAATCTTTCCAAAGATTTGCTTAATTTGTCCTGTGTGGACGAAAGGTGCCTTTGGGAATTCAAAGACATAAGGTTAGTGTTAATTGTGAGTGCCATGATATCCTCCTTGATTATTTCAATAGAGGTCTTCTCTATTTTTTCCCGCGCTTCCTTGCGCTGAGTTTATAATCGGTATAAAGAAAAAATACTTTAGAAAAATTTTTCTTGATTTTTTACTAATATTTAACATATTATTTTGATGATAAAAACAATATCAAGGAGGTTATCATGCCTATATATGAGTATCAGTGTAAAAAATGTTCAGAGGTTTTCGAACTATTTGAGAGTATTAACTCAAAAAATGAAACAAGAAAATGTTCCAAATGTGGCAGTGAAGCCAAAAGAATCATATCACTTTCCAACTTTCAGCTAAAAGGAACCGGCTGGTATGTTACAGATTATAAAGGTAAAAACCCAGGTACAACAAATGGAAGTGAGAAAAACAAACAGGCGGCAAAAACATCTGCTTCAGCCGACCAATGTAAAACGTGCCCCGCAAATTCTGCCGGCAGCACTACACAATAACCCCGGGCTTTATCCTCGATATCATCATAGTTATTGTACATCATGGGACAAAGCCGAAGGGTTAACTGCTACAAATGCAGACACTTTTACATAACATGGGATGAACACAAACCTCATGGGTGCAGGAAACTGGGATTTAAATCCCAGATCCTCCCCTCATTGGCAGTATTCAACTCATCCGGAGAAAAATGTCTTTTTTTCGAGAAAAAAAGTACACTAAAATGAATAACCGACACTCATCCCCAAGAGTCCATATCTACTTTCATAAAAATCTATGTTTGAAAAATTTCCTCCCAAACCGCAGTATATTCTTGCAAAAACATTCTCATTGCCCATAATCTTGTTTTTTCTAACGGAGAATATAACTGAGCTGCTAACATCTTCCCTTGTATCCCCAAATATTGGATGATCTTCGTCATACTTGGAATACCCGAGAGAATACATCATACGCGCAGAATATTCTTTTTTATTAAAGATTAAACCTCCCAATAATCTAAATTTATTATATGAGTTGGCATCACCTTTGTATATACCTTTGTCGTATGCAACACCAAAATTGAGCAAGACGTTTTCATTTAAACCTATTTTTCTGTACAACCTTTGGCTTACAACATAACCGTCCCTTTCAAGTTCATCATAACGCCGCCCAGCCACATCACTTCTGACGTCATCTATCTCCAATTTGGCTTCGTAGGAAAATTTTGAGCCTGCAATCTCACTCAGTTTTAATCCCATACCGTAAGAATCCCTGTATGTGCGGGATCTTTCTGTGTTAAGTTCATAGGGATCTTTCCATACTTTTTTGGGCAAACTGTAGGATATATAGATACTCGTATCCGAATATAAAAAGTCGGGAATATTCACGCCTGCCTGGATACCGCCGCCCACAGAACTTAAAGGTGATGATTTTATATAAAGATTATCAATATTGTAATTGAAATTCACAATCGGAACTATTTTGCCAAAGCCATCATCAGGCTTAGAATAATCGTTTATCCTTTCGTTCTTATCATCAACAGCCAGATTGTTTTCCCGGTAAAGATAAGCTGCACCCAGCTCAAAAAAATTATCCTGAGCAAATGACACAAAAGGAAATAATAGTAAAATAATAACAAATATTAAATTATACATGTAGCACCTCATTTATATTTTGTAATACTTTCAGCCCTCCTTCGGCTATACCTATATTTTTCCCAAAAATTTCCGGTTCCCTCGGATTAATACGAACTACTGTAGCCCCAAAACGCCTGCTCAATCTTTCACTTGTATGCCTGATTGATGGGATAGCTGTCCCGGCTCCTATCTCCACTACAACCATTTTTTTATTTTCATTTGCATCTAAAAAATTCTCAAATCTGTTCGACTGGGCGTGACTCCTATCCGGAAGCCATGCAAAATCACCAAACATTAATATATTCGGTCTGGCCACCGCACCACATTTTTGACATCTGGGGACATTTTTTGCTCTCATTGTTTCAAAATCCACTTCAATATCCTCATTATTCTCCCATATCGCAGAAGAACAAACATTCAAACATTGTAAATAATGAATAGACCCATGGATTTCATAAACCTTTTCTTCCTTAAATCCAGCTTTCTGAAAATGTCCATCGACATTCGAAGTGACTACAAAATAATCCATTTTAAACTCATCTATCCAATTGAGCATAATTTGAAAACCGTAATGAGGATTGGTATTTCTGTACATCCGGAGTCTATGACCGTAAAAGCCCCAGCCAAACTCCGGGTCTCTTTCAAAATGGGCAGGATTCGCCGCTTCCACAAAACTTAAGCCCAACCTTTCATACATGGGATATGCCTTCCAGAAACCTTTGTCACCTCTGAAATCCGGCAAACCGGAATCTACACCAATCCCTGCACCGGCAGTGATTACAATAACTTCCGCATTTGATACTGCATCAGCAGCCTTTTTTATCTTATCTTTATAATCCACGGCCACCTCCTGCAAACATAATTATTTTCTATATACTTGAAATGGTCCCCATGCCTGACATGTAGCCATAACCTCCAAAGTAGTTATATTCACTCTACCAGGAGTATTTGCCACCCAAAGTATAATATCAGCAACATCATCAGCTTGAAGCAGGTCAGCATTTTCATAAACTTTTTTTGCTTGTTCTTCATCACCCTTGAAACGCACTTTGGAAAATTCAGTTTCCGCCATTCCGGGTTCAATATTAGTAACCTTGACTGCAGTTCCTAATAAATCTGCCTTGAGATTTCTGCTGAATTGTTGAACGAAGGATTTTGTAGCTCCATATACATTACCTCCCGGATACGGCCAGTTCCCGGCAGTGGAACCTATATTTATAATATGTCCCCTATTCCTTTCCACCATCAAAGGCAATAATGCTTTAGTAAAATAAAGAACACCCTTGATATTCGTGTCAACCATTATTTCCCAATCTTCCATTTTCGTTTTGTGTGCTGGCTCCAACCCAAGTGCAAGACCTGCATTATTAACCAAAACATCCACAGCAGCAAACTTTTTAGGTAAATTAGCCACAAAGTCAAATACAGCATCTTTATCCCTGACATCCAATACCCCAAAATGTACTTCAGCTTTGTTCTGTAATCTTTCTTTCAGACTTACTAAGCGCTCTTTTCTTCTGCCTGTAATAATAACATTCCAGCCATCCTCTGCAAACCCTACAGCACAACTTTGGCCAAAGCCTGATGTAGCTCCAGTTATCAGAACAGTTCGGCTCATAATTCACCTCTTATTACGTTGTGCTTATATATTAACTAACTAACTTTTACATGTCCACAAATAAACGCAAAGAACAATGCTTAATTCCTACCAAAAGTCCAAAATGCATGCAAATTGCATTAAAAATTATTGTAAAAAAATATAACTGAAAGTATATTACTTTGCGGAGGGATGGTTTATGAAATTTTATGAAGTACTTAACAACTATTACGATGAAATTTTTCCTTTCAGTAACGATACTTACCAATTCATAAAAGATACCGCCCAAGACGGGAAAAATATATTAGAGACAGGTTCAGCTACAGGTAAATATATTAATGCACTAAAAAATGAGGGTTACAAAGCTGTAGGCTTGGAGCATGAAAAAATCTTCATGAACTATTCCTATAGCCTTATAATCGGCGACATGCACTTTTATCCCCTGAAAAGGGAATCTTTTGAGACTGTTTTTTGTATTGGCAACACACTTGCTCATGCAAAAAATAGCACTGAAGTACACAAAATCCTTTACAACTCATTTTCACTTTTAAAACCTGGCGGGACATTGATAATACAGACTGTAAATTATGACAGAATATTTGCTAACAACTTAAAAGAGCTGCCTGCAATAGAAACCAGAAATTTGATTTTTGAGCGATATTACGAATACAATGACGACAAAAAAATATATTTTAACGGCGTACTTACAGACAAACAAATTAATAAGACATACTCTGCTGTGGTGGCGCTTACCCCTGTTTTCTTTGATGATTATATTAAAGCATCAGGACAGATAGGTGCTTCGTTTGTAAATTTCAACGGCGACTTTAGATATGGAAAATTGCAGAAATATGAAAGTTTTATGACTGTAGCCTCTTTCACAAAACCTGGAAAGTTGCAGCAAATAGACAGTCCATCCCGTTGACAGCGGGAGATGTTTTAAAAAATGTATCAAGAGCTAATTGATGGATATATTTTTTATCCAAAATTTCATTTATATCTACCAGTTTCACTTTATGATTTTCTAAAAAATATTCCACCTGCTTTTCATTCTCCTCTTTAAGGAAACTGCATGTGGAATAAGTAATATATCCTCCTTGCCTTACATTTTTCAGTGCCTCACTAAAAATATCCCTTTGGGTTATTACAAAATTTTCAATATCCCGTGACTTAAGACGTACAGGCAAATCTGCATCTCTGCGCATTGCACCAAGACCGGAGCAAGGAACATCCACCAGGACCTTATCAAATTTTTGCAAACCGTTTTTATACTTTTTTAGTTTGGCTGAGGCTATTTTGGAGCGCTTTAATGCTGTGGCAAGCCTTTTTTGGTTAATGTCATATATGAAAATATCAGCAGCACCGAAAATCATCGATGCTATGGAGAGAGCTTTCCCTCCGTATCCGCTGCAGTAGTCAAGTATTTTTTCTCCTGGTTTTATTTGCATACAAAAAGGGATAAGCTGACTGGCCTCATCCTGAATTTCAAACATACCTTTTTTGAATTCCGGAAGCTGTCTGGCATTAATGTGATCTATAAATGTTATCCCAAACGGACTGATTTCTGTAGCTGCAGAACTGTAACCTTTAGACAGTAAGTCTGCAAGGAGTCTATCCCGGCTTGTTTTCAAGGAATTTACACGAATACTTAAAGGAGCCCTGTAAAAGAGCTCACATAAGGTATCCAAAGAAATACTCTTTCTTATGTATTCACCAATTTTTTCATCAAATCCTGCCAATTTAATAATATTTAGTATATTTCCAAAAGATCTCTCTTTTTCAAGACGTTCGTATGCTTTTGCGCAGTCAAAACTATCAGGATTCTCTATAAAAATACCGTAAAACCTGACCGCACAATAAAAATAATCAGCAACTTCTCGTCTTAGCCCGGAACCAAAATTATTGTCCCGGACAAACTTTTCCAGGGCTTTACGCGCAAGCTTTCCCTCAGAAATACACTCACAAACAAGACTATTAATATTTCTTTTCAAATCTTTTTCCAGCACTTTTCCACTCCAAAGGATTTATTGACTTTCAATTTTGTTAAAAATATAGTTTAAAACTCAGTGAGTCAATCGAAGGAGGCAAATTTGTCAAAAAAGGTTATCATCGCAATGAGTGGCGGTGTGGACAGCAGCGTCAGCGCTCACTTACTCAAAGAAAAAGGGTACAACGTTATCGGAATTACACTGAAAATGTTTCCCGGTCAGGAAGATATATTGGAAGATGCTGAAAATGTTGCCAAGAAACTGGGTATTCAATGGTATTTTGCCGATTATTCGGAGCATTTCCGCAATGATGTGATTTCCTATTTTATCAACACCTACAGAAAAGGGATGACACCTAATCCATGCTGTTTCTGTAACAAATATGCCAAAATGAAATACCTATTTGATCAGATGCAAAAACTTGAGGCCGAAAAAATAGCAACAGGTCACTATGCACGAAACATTTTTGACGGAAAACATTCCTATATAGCAAAAGCAAAGAATGCCAATAAGGATCAGTCATACTATCTTTGTCTTTTGGATGAGTTTTACATAAACCTGATGAAATTTCCCCTGGGAAATGTTAAAAGCAAATATGAAGTGCGCAGAATAGCTGAAGAATTAAAACTTGATGTCGCAGGTAAAAAAGACAGCCAGGAGATATGTTTTTTACAGGGGAAGGATTACAAAGATTATCTTAAAGAGAAAATACCATGCTCTAAATTTCAAAAAGGAAATTTTATCTACAAAGGAGAAATCCTGAAATCCCATGAAGGAATAGAATTTTATACTACAGGTCAAAGAAAAGGGCTGAACACAGGCTATCATAAACCCTTATATGTGGTAAAAATTGACCCCGAAACAAAAAACATATACCTGGGAGATTTTCAGGACATATATTTTAGCGGCGTAAAAATTCAGAATTGCAATTTTATCACGGATAAAAAATTTTTCAAAGCTGATGTAAAGCTAAGATACCGCATGAAAAGTGCCAAATGCATGGTGGAGAGACTACCGTCAGACGAAGCCGTAATACTTTTCGATGAAAAACAGATGGCCCCAACTCCGGGGCAAATAGCAGCTGTATATTCAGATAATAAGGTAATTGGTGGCGGATTTATTAAAAATATTTTTTAAATATTGAAAATTCACATAATTTATATAAATTATCTTAGCAAAAATAACTAAAATATTCGGAGGGAACAATGGCAGAAGAAAAGGTGCAATTTCAAGCCGAGGTTAGAGAACTGCTCAACCTGGTGATTAATTCACTGTATACACATAAAGAGATTTTCCTCAGAGAGCTTATTTCCAATGCTTCTGATGCTATCGACAAGGCAAAATATCTTTCAATAACAGAAAAATCATATAACCTTACAGGCACAGACTGGAAAATCAAAATCATACCGGACAAAGAGAATAATACCCTTACTGTTTCTGACAACGGTATAGGTTTGACACGCGAGGAAGCGGTAAAATCTCTGGGCACCATAGCTCATTCCGGAACAAAAGAGTTTATAAATGCTCTAAAATCCGGTCAGATTGAGCAGCGTCCGGAATTAATAGGCCAGTTCGGTGTGGGGTTTTATTCTGCCTTTATGGTAGCTGAAAAAGTAACGGTAATATCCAAAAAGATAGGTGAGGATAAAGGGGTAAAGTGGGAATCCAAAGCAGATGGTACCTTTGTGGTGGATGAAGCTGAAAAAGCAAATTTCGGCACTGATGTAATTGTAACACTTAAGGATGGTGAAACGGAATTTCTGGATGAGTGGCGTATCAGAGAGATTGTCAAGAAATATTCGGATTATATCGAGTATCCGATTACAATGGATGTGGAAAAAGAGGATAAGGACGGTAACAAATATACAGAAGAGGAAACGCTGAATTCAATGCAGGCACTCTGGCTAAAAGATAAATCTGATATAACAGAAAACGAATATAATGAATTTTACAAACATATTTCCCACGATTTTTCGGACCCATTGGAAAAAATACATTTTAAAGCTGAAGGAACCCAGGAATTTACCTCACTTTTATATATCCCGTCCCACGCGCCTTTAGATATTTTCTACAAAGATTTTAAATACGGGCCTGCATTGTATGTAAAAAAAGTCCAGATTATGGACCACTGTGAAGACTTGATTCCTCCTTACCTTCGATTTGTCAAAGGAGTGGTGGACTCATCCGATTTGCCGCTGAATGTTTCCAGAGAAATCCTTCAAAACAACAGACAGGTTGAAATAATAAAGAAAAATATTGTAAAAAAAGTCCTGGAAACCCTTAAAAAGCTTAAAAAAAATGACAGCGAAAAATATGATAAATTTTTTAGAGAATTTGGCAAAGTAATCAAAGAAGGTATACATTACGATTTCAGCCGTAAAGAAGAAATCGCCAGTTTAATAACCTTTTACACTACAAAATATCCTGAAAAGAAAATTGATTTCGATACGTACCTTGAAAATATGAAAGAAAACCAGGAAGAAATATTCTTCATTTGCGGAGAAAGCATCAATGAAATCAAAAACTCCCCATATCTGGAACGATTTAAAGATAAGGATGTGGAAGTCATTTTCCTGACAGACGAAATTGATGATATGATAATGAGTACACTTGCTGAATATAAAGGGAAAAAACTCAAATCCGTTCTAAAAGGCGACATAAGCCTTGATGAAGAAGAGAAAAAAGAGAAAGAAAATAAAGAAAAAGAACTAAAAAGTTTCCTGGCCACCATAAAAGAACAATTAAAGGGCAAAGTCAAGGATGTTAAAATATCAAACAGATTGAAAGATTCACCTGCCTGCCTGGTGGTGGATGAAAACGCAATGGATCCTGCAATGAAAAAATTGCTTGAGCAGATGGGACAAGAGGTTCCGCCTCAGGAAAAAACACTGGAAGTTAATTCTGAGCATCCTGTGGTCAAAAAACTTAAAGAAATTTATGAAACGGATCCCAAAAGCTCCACAATCAGCGAATATGCAGATTTACTTTACAACCTCAGTCTGGTCGTGGAAGGTGAAAAACCGGAAAACCCTTCAGCTTTCGTAAAAAAACTTTCTGATATGATGTCAAAAAGTCTAAGCTGATTAATATTAGAGGAAGGGGTCACTTGGAAGAATCCCCTTCCTTTTTATTTTGCTCACTTTTGGTCGTTTTTTTAGCTTTTAATACCTGGTTGTAGTTATTTATGTTTTTATCAATATAGTATCCCAAAGTTCCTCTTTTGTAATTGCCTTTGGTATTTCTCGTACCCAAAGGATAACCGCTTAAAAGTTCAAGGGCTTCACTTACGTTTTTTACCGGATAAATACTGAATTTATTATTTTTTATTGCTTCCAGGACCTCATCGTTTAGCATTAAATGCTGCACATTGCTCACAGGAATTATCACACCCTGATCCCCGGTCAAACCTTCACGGCGGCATATTTCAAAAAATCCTTCGATTTTTTCATTTACTCCACCAATTGCCTGGGCTTCACCTTTCTGGTTAACGGAACCTGTAATAGCAAGATCCTGCCTCAAAGGTTTTTCAGCAATACTGGAGAGTAAAGCACACAGCTCAGCCATAGATGCACTATCACCCTCAACACCTCCATAGGACTGTTCAAAGACAAGATTGGCCGTTATGCCCAGCTTTACCTTTTTACCAAAATTTTCACCCAAAAATCCACTTAATATCATGACACCTTTGGAATGAATCGGCCCTCCGAATTTAACTTCCCTTTCCACATCAATGACTTTACCTTCCCCCAACCGGACAGTTGCAGTTATCTTAGATGGACTTCCAAAACTCACCTGACCAAGCATCATAACTGTCAGTGCATTAATCTCACCAATCTTTTTACCTGTTATATTAATAAGTTTTATCTGTTTTTGTATGGATTCATAAAGCCTTTCTTTTATTCGCCCGCCTCTGTACTCCTGTTCCTTTACAGCCTGCTTGATATCATCAGATGTAATAACATCAGAGCCCTTTTTATCTGCAAAAAAATCCGCTTCTTTCAAAAGATCTGTCACACTTTGCATATGAATACTAAGTTTTTGTGAATCCCTGCTTCTTCTGCAGCTTTCATCAATAACACCAGCCACAGCAGACCTGTCCAAAGCCCTCAAATTACAGTTTTTTGCAATAGAAGCAATAAGCCGTGCATAAAGATGCATATTATCTTCAGTTTTATCAATATCCTCTTCAAAGTCCGCAACAATTTTAAAAAGTTCTGAAAAATCAGGATCATATTGGCTCAGCAGGTAATAAAATATCCTCTCTCCTATCAATACCACCTTAACATCCAAAGGTATTTCTTCCGGCTCGAGAGTTACCGTAGTGGTAAGGCTCAAAAGCTCCTGTATACTTTCTATTTTAATCGATTCAGAGCGGATAACACGTTTCAACCCCTCCCAAGCGTACGGCTGCATAAGTAGTTTCCTGACATCCAGGATAAGATAACCGCCGTTGGCGCTGTGAAAAGCCCCCGGCTTTATTAAGGTAAAATCCGTCATCAATGTCCCCATCTGGGAAGTATGCTCTATACGGCCGACAAGATTCTGATAAGTGGGATTTTGCTCGTACACAATGGGAGTCTCTTCACCATTTTCGTGAGCCACCAACACATTCACACTATATCGCTTAAAACTGGGTTTAAAATATTCAAAAAATGGATTTTTTCCCTGGTATTGCTGTTCGTAATCCTTAGCAATAAAATCTTGAAAATTGTCAATAATATCTTTTTCTGCTTCATTTAAGTATTTAAAAACCTTACTGTTATCTGAGTAGTAATTCTTCAGCTGCCTCACCAAAGGCTCAATAACCGTCGCTGCAGTATCTTTATTCAAGCTATTTATCTGTTCGTCCATTTCCTTGCGCAGCTGCCCTATTTTTCTCATAAGAGCCTGCAATTCTTCCTGGAGGTAAACAATATTTTTGGAAAATTTCTCCCTTTCGCTTTCCTCCAGCCTCTGGAATTCTTCCTGACTCATATTTTTGCCGTCCCTATTCATAGGCACAAAAACTATCCCCTGGGGCGTCTGCATCATTGCAATACCCATAGACCTTGCTTTAGATTCCAGCTTTCTGTATTCCTCATCATTCTTTTTATTAAAATATTCTGTTATTGCCCGCCTTTGGTTCTGATATTCATTACTGTCAAAAGCCTCGTTTAGCGTTCTTTTTGAAGCATTAATAAGCTCTTCCATATGTTGTTTAAAAGCATATGCACCGCCCGGTTTCAGAGAAACGGCATAAGGTTTGTGTGAGTTTTTAAAGTTATTTACATAGCACCAGTCATAGGGTTTTTTTGTACCTTTAGAGGCATATTCAAGATATTCCTTGGTAAGCACATGCCTGCCGGTTCCTGCACGTCCCATAACAAAAATATTATAACCACGATGCTTAATCCCTGTACCCGTTTCCAGAGATCTCCTTGCACGATCCTGCCCTATAAAATCCGTAACGATTTCCAAATCTTCTGTTGTTTCAAAATCAAAAATTTCCGGATTACATTTATTGTATAAATTATTATATGTTAGCGCTTTTACAGCCATAAATCCTCCTTACATTTTCATTTACAATAAAATTAACATATAACTGTGTAACTGTAAAATATAATTCAGTGGGCTTCACTTCAAAATTTATATATTAAAAACTTTGACTCATATAAATATTATCCTCCGGCTGCGAAATGTGTGCAAGATACATTGAATATACTTTTAGAGAGCTTTGAATAAGTACCCCACCTAACCTCCCCTCCTGTCAAAGAGTTCGGAGGGCTCGGGGTGGTAAAATTTATAATGGTTCAATTATTCAAAGCTTTTTTATCGCAAAAATAAAGGACGGTAGTTAGTAATCTCTTGAAAAATAAAGTTTTAATGCTATATTGTGACTTCAATTTGAAGTCTGGAGAGACATATGTTTGAAGGGACAACAGTATTGGCTGTAAGAAAGAACGGACAGATAGCAATTGGTGCTGATGGGCAGGTAACTTTCGGCCATACGGTATTAAAGCATAATGCTATTAAAATAAGAAAGCTTTTTAACCATCGTGTTTTATGCGGTTTTGCCGGCTCTACTGCTGATGCATTCACATTAATGGAGCGCTTTGAAACAAAGCTTCAGGAATACAGCGGACAGTTATTACGGGCTGCTGTTGAGCTGGCTAAGGACTGGCGGACAGACAAATACCTGCGCAACCTGGAAGCCATGATGATTGTAGCTGACAAGGAAAATCTTTTTCTGATTACCGGCAACGGAGATGTTGTGGAGCCACCCAATAATCTTGCAGCTATAGGTTCCGGGGGACCTTACGCACAGGCATCCGCCACAGCATTAACAGAAAATACAGATTTTGATGCTGAAACTATTGTGAGAAAATCGTTAGAAATTGCGGCTGATATTTGCATTTACACAAACAGCAATATCACAATAGAAAGCTTATAACCGGAGGCAAAAGTGGAAAATCTTACACCTAAGGAAATCGTTAACATTCTTGATAAATATATAGTAGGGCAGGCTAACGCCAAAAAGGCTGTTGCCATTGCCCTGCGAAATAGATGGCGTAGGCTTCAGCTGCCAAAACAACTGCAGGACGAAATAGCCCCTAAAAATATTATCATGATAGGTCCCACAGGTGTTGGCAAAACGGAAATTGCCAGAAGACTTGCCAAACTAACAAAATCACCTTTCATAAAAGTTGAAGCCAGCAAGTTTACAGAAGTGGGCTATGTTGGCAGAGATGCGGAATCAATGATACGGGATCTTGTGGAAATAGCCATAAGCATGGTGAAAGCAGAAAAAAGAGATGATGTCCTTGAGAAAGCTAAAGCAAACTCAGAGGATAAACTTCTTGATTTATTACTTCCTAAACCCAAAGGTTATGCAGATTCCGCAGAAGATTCGGAAACCCGGGAGAAATTTAGAAAACTACTAAGAGAAGGGAAACTTGACGAACGTCTTGTGGATATCGAAGTAGATGAAGCAGGCCCGCAGGTGGAAGTACTCACCAATACAGGGATGGAAGATTTAGGGATGAACCTTCAGGATATGTTTAAAAATATATTCCCTTCAAAGAAGAGAAGGAAAAAGGTCAAGATAAAAGAAGCAAGAAGTATTATACTGCAGCAGGAAGTAAACAGGCTTATCGATATGGAAGAAGTAAAAAGTGATGCGTTAAAACGCGTTGAGCAATCAGGAATAATTTTTCTGGACGAAATCGATAAAGTCTGTTCAGGAAGCCAGGGAGGATATAAAAGCGCCGATGTTTCCCGAGAAGGTGTACAGCGTGATCTTCTCCCAATCATCGAAGGCTCTACCGTAATGACCAAATACGGTATGGTTAAAACTGACCATATTCTTTTTATCGCTGCCGGCGCTTTTCATATAGCCAGACCTTCGGATTTGGTTCCGGAATTGCAGGGGCGTTTTCCCATCAGAGTGGAACTGGATTCGTTAACAAAACAAGATTTTGTCGAAATCCTTAAAGAACCTGAGAATGCTCTTACCAAGCAGTATCAGGCACTGCTTGAGGCTGATAATGTTGAAATAATATTTTGTGATGACGGAATTGACAGGCTTGCAGAAATTGCCACAGAGGTAAACAAAACAAATGAAAATATAGGAGCAAGAAGACTACACACAATACTTGAGAGATTGTTGGAAGATATCTCATTCCAAGCCCCTGATATTGAAAAAAACAAAGTGGAAATAAACGCTGAATATGTAGATTTAAAACTTTCAGACGTAGTCCAGGATCAGGATTTGAGCAAATATATTCTCTAACTTATGCAATGACCTCAAAGTTGGCCAGTGCAGATATCGCCTTTTTCTCCAAAGCAAACTCTTCAAAATCCCCTTCTTCCAACTGGCCAAATCTAACCCTTATCCCCTCAACGGAAAGTGATTCTATTTCATCTTTCATATCAGTTTCCGATTTTACCATTACATCTACAAAACTTCCTCTATCTATCAAATGAACGATAACCTCACCGATATTAGTAAATAAAATGCGCACACTAAAACCGTATTTACCTTTGTTTTTTTTTACAATTAACTCTCCTTCATCAATATCATAATCTGAGGAATGGAAGACAAAGTACTGCTCCACACCAGCCAACAGATTCATCAACTGAACTCTGGTAATGTTGTTGGTCAATTGATTGTCAGACTGTTTGAGAGCTTCCAGCTTCAAATCACCTGACACATCCTGGTTTTGGGAAAGTTTTGTTTCAAAAAAAATCCCGCTGTCCTTCAAAAGCTTTAAAACGCCTGTTTTGTCAGGATTTTTTAGATTAAGCTGATCAGTTTTTTTCAATGATTCTATTATATTGCTTTTTTTCAAACCAACAAAGAATTTTTTAAGCACACTGGAATCAGTTTTACCAACAGAGCCTTCAATGACTTTCAGCTTCAAATGAGGATAAGTATCCAAAACCTCTACATTCATTTTGCCCATATTGGGAGGATTCTTAAATAATGCATTAAATATCTTCCCTTTAATATTAACCTGATATGTATTGGCACCAACAAGTTTCAGCACAGTTAAACGTAAAATCTGACCTTTGGAAATTTGAGGCTTTGATGCCTCATTATTTTTAATATTCTGACTGCTGTTTATAGAGAAACTATCCATTATTCATCTTTAAGACAAGATTAACTTCTGTCACGGAAATACCCAAATCTTTGGCTATTTCAAACTCATTTTTTCCATTGTTACTCAAGCTTAGAATTTTATCTTTCAGACTCATTTCCTGCACATTATTATCGATAGTATTTTCCAGTCTCTCCAGTTTCCTGTCTATGAGGTCATTCAAATCCTCAAGAGTGCTTTCTTTTTCTGCAATGGAGTTGTCCAGGCTTTCCGCTACACGTTCGGACTCTGTAAGCAGTTCTTTCAGTTCGCTAACCAGAATGTTTACATCTTCATATGAGATATTGGCCATTTTTGAGGATAGCTTATTTATTTTAATTATTAGTGAAAAAACAATGAGATACAATGCAGCTATTAATAAAAAAGCAATAAGTAAAAAAATAGTTAAATTCATATACCAGCTCTGGTTAAACCGTTTCTTTTACTTCTTTTATCATTTCACGTTCCCTCTCAAAAACAAATTTTATGATATCCTCCCTGATATCCTCATCTATTGTAACAAAATGCACACCGTAAATAAAGCCTTCAGGTGTATTTTCCTTACTCACTATTTTACCTATAGCTGCAAAATCCACTTTGTAAAAGGACTCCCTTATTGCTCCCATAATATAAAGGAGCGTTTCCTCAGGGTATGTTTCTTTGGAAAAAAAACTCAGCCCACCACCACTCACATCCACCGCTTTCACAGAGAAAAGATCGGATGTATCTTCTTCGCTGCGCAGAAAAGTAAGCATTTCCTCAAGTTTATTATCAATTTCCAGTAAAAATTTAAGAACATTCTGCATATCAGAAGTTTCTTTTTTTATAATATTTTTCACTTTATTACTGATAGAGCTCTTATATACAGCATTATTCTGGGTAACCCGTCTGACAAACAAAGGCATTTCTTTATTCTCAATAACCCTTATCATATAATTACCCTTAAAATTTACCCGGTAATGCTGCCTTTCAATTTCAGTGGATTTTTCCTGCGTTATGTTAAGGGAGATAACCCCTTCTTTGTCTTCCACAACCTCAGCTTTGGCAGCCTTAAGAGTACCTTCTTCATGAAAGTGAACCACACAATCTATGGAATCGTTAAATATACTGTAGCCGGAATATTTTGTCTGAACAACAAAAGGCTCTCTGGACAGAAGTATCCCATAGTATGAGCTCCTGTCATCAGGATACGAAATAATCAGTTTTACAGTAGTTAGCATGTCATTTACCCCTTTAAATCCAGAATATGTCCTGAATCTTCTTCCACAAATTTTTTCTCCCGGCGGTTATCTTTATTTTTTTCTCTTTTGTCCCGTTTTTTCCCAACATATTGTTTATTTCTCTTTTCCACTTGTATATTTGGGTTTTCAGGCTGTTTCACCTGAACAACCGTTTGGCTGTTTTGTAATGATTCTTTCATCTGTTCAGACACTACATAATTATGTCTTACCATGGAATTTTTATCCATGACATCTTGCGCTTTTTCCACCAGTGCTATCTTTCCAACAATATGTTGGATGTCTATCGGACCTACCCCATTTTTCTGCCAGCCTTAAGCAATATTATAAACACTAAAGTCCTTCTTTTATATAAACTATGCCTCTTCCAAAATTATTCATCTTAAAACTTGTGGAAATCTTGGACAACGTCTCAGAGTGACCAAGAAAAAGGTATCCGGGAGTGTTCAAAAGCCTGTAAAAATTATCAATAACCCGTTTTTTTGCATCTACATCAAAGTAAATAAGAACATTTCTGCAAAAAATAAAATCCACTTTACCCACTTTAGAATAAAGAGAAGATTCCATAAGATTTCCCTGTAAAAAACGCACTCTGGACTTTATTTCCCTGCTTATTTCATAAACAAACCCGTCTTTCTTGAAATATTTATTTTGTATTGATGACGGAACACCCCTGAAAGAAACTGTTCTGTACTGACCCTTTTTAGCTGTTTCCACAACATTGTAATTAATGTCCACACCTAATATATCAAAACGGGCTTTGGAAAACAAACCGGCCTCATTTAACATAATAGCTACAGAATAAGGCTCTTCTCCTGTGGAGCAAGCAGCCGAAATTATTTTAAAACTTTTTTTGCCAGCTTTCATCATTTGCGGGATTAGGACATTAACCATATACTCGATTTGCCCCTTTTCCCGCAAAAAATATGTTTCATTAATGGTCACAAGGTTAATCATCATATTTAACTCTGATTTGCCTTTGAAATCATATTTCAAGAAATAAAGATAATCCTTGAATGAATTAAAATTGAGCTCATTAAGCCTTCTGGAAAGCCTGTTTTCCAGAAGGTATTTCTTATTAATAGTAAAAGTAATACCTGAGTGCTTGTATATAAGATCGCTTAACTCTGCAAATTCATCATCTTTAATTTTAACAGTATTTGAATTAATCATAGCCCTTCCAATACAGAAAGAATTTTCTCTTTCACATATCTATTGTTTTCTTTTTCATATATACTTCTGAGAAAATCCTGATAGCCAGAAGGTTTTGCATTTGCCAGGATATCCACAGCCTTGAAGCGAACCACCCAATTATCATCCTCATCCAATGCCCTTTCAGCCATCTCAACGGCTTTCTCTTTTTCAATTTTGTAAATTGCTTCCAAAGCTTCCTTTCTGATATCTTCGTTTTTGTCACTCATCAAACCCATTAGAAAATCACTGCAATTTATCCCTATATTTCCTAAAGCATGTACAATGGCAAGCTTTACATTTTGCTCCACTCGGTCGTATACCTTTATTAAATAATCTGAACATGTCTTTTCCCGGCACAATTCACCAATGGCTTTGGCTGCAAAGTAACCCACCCAGCTGTCTTCATCTGTAACTCTTTGTAAGATATCACCTATTTTGCTTTTGGCATTAATTCTTATAAGGGATGAAGCTGCGGCTTCCCTTACCTTAAGGGATTCATCTTTGAGCAAATCCAGCAAAATATCAGCTACTTCAGCTTTGTTATAAAATGATAAAGACTTAGCCAATGTTGCCCTGACCATCTCGCTGGTTTCGTTTTTTACATGATTTTTGAGGAAATTGTAGCTGTCATCGTCATTTATTAATGTTAACGCCTGGATAGCTATACGTCTCAATCTTTCATCTGGACTTTTAAGAAATTCCCCAAGTTTATGAGAATCATCTTCATCACTCAACAGAGCAATGGAAGCTGCTGCAGCCTCTGCAACATCGATAAAGTCACTTTCCAAAAATGAATAAATCTCCTCTTTGGACTCTTCATCCCCCATCCAGCCCAAAACGAGAATAGCAGCTTTATTTACATTGCCCACCTCATCATTAAGTGCATGCCTTATTGTATCCAATGCAGTCACATCGTGGGCTTTCCCGATAGTTAATATTGCATACTCTTTGAAGATAGGATCGTCCGAATTTAAAAGTTCAAACATTTTATTTCTGAATTCGTCATTGTAGTGGGTTGCTATATAATCGGATACAGCGTCGCATACTTCAGGATCTATAAAAAATTCAGCCAATTCGTCTACAGAATATGACGAAAAGTCTTTTTCAATCTGCACAAAATTAATAAGGTTGGTAATTTCAAGAAGCTGCATCACCCCTTCCTGCACATTTGTTAAAATCAGTTTCGCTTTTTTTTCATTGAGCATCTTTTTCAGCGCAATTATATTGGAAACAACCTTGCTTTGAATGTAAGAACATTTTCTTAAGTCAACCTTAACTACACTGATATCCTCAACATCTTCCAGGCGTTTTTTAATCTTAGTAAAGTCATCCATTGAAGGGGAATCGGGCAACTCTATTTTGACAATACCTTTATGAAATTCTACTTTAAATGCCATCATTTACCTCAGTGCTGCAGATTCACTATCGAAAATCTGAAATACTTTATCCAGTCCTGTAAACGAAAACATATCCCTTATATCCCCAGACATCTCACAAAGGCGCAATTCCTTTTTATCTCTTTTGCTACGTTTAAGCAGGTCAATTATTTCCCTAAGCCCTGAGCTGTTCATATAGATAACATTTTTAAAGGAGAGTATCACAGTATCAATCTGCTTAAATATCTCCAGCACATTGTTTTTTAGTTCCAGGCCAGTTTCTCCGTTAACCTCCCCCTTAATATAAACTATCTTTTTACCGGCTTTCTCTTCCACATCAAACATTTCTTCCTCCTGTTTTTTTAATTACAAAAATTGTAATATCATCATCAAACTTCCTGCCGCTGCAAAACTCCTTAACATCATCCATAATATAATCAATTAAATCAGAACATTTTTCTTCGTTAAACATAATAAGTTTGGAAATAAGACGATCATAGCCGTACAACTCACCTTCCTTATTCATAGCTTCAACAAGCCCATCTGTGTACATAAAAGCGATATCACCTTCATTCATTTCTATTTTCCCTTCACCGTATTCCACCTCATCAAAAGCACCCAAAAAGAGTCCCTCAGCTGTGATACGCTTGACAACCATTTCGCTTTTGTCAAAGAAAAGCAGGGGATTGTGTCCTGCACTGGAATAATGAAGCACTCCTTCATCCATATTCATTACAGTATAAAACATTGTAACAAAATCATTGGTATAGATATTTTCACAAAGTATTTCGTTCATCATTCCCAAGGCTTCAGCCGGGGATATGACATCATACGTATAAGAACGCATTATTGCTCTTGTAATTGCCATTATAACTGCAGCAGGAATCCCGTGCCCCGAAACATCTGCAACGGCAAGCCCCCAATAACCGTTGCTCATTTCTATACAATCATAATAATCACCACCGGCCTGTTCAGCAGGAATATAAAAAGCCGCAAAATCATAATCGTCACGTTCCGGCAATTCAGAAGGAAGAAGGCTAGCCTGTATTTCTCCCACCTGTCTCAACTCATCATCAATAACTTCCTGAGCTTTCTTAAGCTTTTCATTCATTTTAGAAAGGTCCTGGTTGAGCAGACTCATCTGACGCTGTTTTTCTGACAAATCTTTTTGTTGTTTTTTTATTTCATCTATAAGATATAACTCTCTGGTGGTATCCCGCACACTCTCCACCATAAAGGACTCAAACTTGTTAAAATAGACCGTTAGGTTTTTTCCGTTCACTTTTCTAGAGCTCTTATATAATGTTTTGTCCAGATAAGGACACTCCGGACACTGGGATTCAAAGCCGTAAGCATGATAACATTTGGTGTTTTTCTGACCGGATTTTACCCCAACAAGCTCTTTTATCTGGTAATTCATATTAATAATATTCAGCTGGTTATCAACAACCATTATGCCTTCATCTGTACTATTAAGGACTTTTTCTAAAAAAAAATGTTTTTTTTCAATCTCTTTTTTTTGTAGATTGAGTATTACATTTTTTGCCTTTAGTTCTTTGGTCTGATGAACCAGTTTATCCACAACCTTCTTATTTTCTGTAATATCGGTAAGTATCTCGGCAAAATTGCCGGAAGGTGTTTTTTCAAACCGGGCTTTGTAGATTTTCCGGAACCCCCGGTGGGTAATGGTGTCATGGGTAATGTCAACCGGTAGCTTGTTCTGCTTTAGTTTGTCCAACTGGCAGTTTTCACAGGGCTCGGTGAGCTGAAAAAGGCTGGAATAGCATTTCTTCCCTTCCAAGCGCTCAGAAGATTTCCCGGTGAGTGATTTGCATCGGTTATTAATAAAAACAATACGATAATTCTCATCCACCTCAAACAGAACTTCGTCAATAAAGTTAAGCAGTAGCATGTAATCATTGGTTTTGTTTTCCATAGTCCGCCTGTTCACTGTTTTAATATCAACAGATAAAAAAATACACAAAACAGAATAATCATAACTGAAATTAAAATCAATTTAAATGAAATATTCGTAGCCTTGTTTATCTGCATCTTTTTGTATTCTTCAACTTTCTCCTCCACACCTCTAAGACTCTCCAAAACTTTTTCAATGTCCTCCCGGTACTTATTCATGCTATCTTCGGATTCATACTGGACAACCGCCCCTATATATATAATACAGGATTTCAATAGGTTTAGCATAGATTCTTTTACTCCCTGGAGCATTTCACCGAAATTCAGGGAGGCAACTTTCACCATTTCAGATAATAACGCATACTGGATTTTTTTTAATTTATCCTGCGTATTTTTTGGAATTTTGTTCAAATCTTCTATTTCATCTATGATGTCTAAAGGTTTTTCAATTTTTTTAATCATATTCATTGTAATTTCTTTTACCTGATCAACCTTTACATTATATTTATCTTCTTCAATTTTATTCGATTTGAGATAATTTTTTATAAGTACAAAACCAGAAGGATTACTGACTTCCTTTCTTACTGGATTATTTTCTTCCTCTTCCTTCCTTTTTTTAATAACCTGCATTGTTTCAATAATATCAGTGGCATCGAAAATATAGTGTTTTTTCCCTTTCAATATACCGTTGACATCTTCTGAAATACCTCCATTGGTAAAGAAAAAAAGCTTAGTGACTATTTCATCGTTCATTGCTCTTAAAATATCTGTAGCTATATCTTCAGGTACGTTCTCTCCGTTTTTTGTGAGCTCTATCCAAACCATCCCATAGTCATTTTCATATTTTTTAGATACCCATACCTCTCCCCGTCTCTTTTCCGGGACTTCCAGAGCACTTCTATGGAAAATAAAATTAAAATCGGACATTATCTCAGCTACATACTCATAAAATTCCGACATACTCATGGAGTATAAATTTTCATAATTGACTTCGTAGCTAATACTCATAAATTTCCACCCTTCTGTTGAGAGGTTGGCCTTCTACAGTGTTATCTTCTTTAGGGAATAATGCTCCAAAGCCTGCAATTTTAACATTATCTGCGCTCAGTCCGGAATATTTTACAATAGCTTTCTTTACAAACATTGCCCTTTTTAAAGATAACTCATAATTTGTTTTGAATTCTTCATTACGCTGGCTAACCGGTACACTGTCCGTATGCCCGTAAACAATAATATTTGATTCATTATCTATTGACTTAAACCTCTTGATTTCTTCTTCAGTAAAATTTTTTTCGGATTTTCCCAAATCAAAATACACTGCACCAAAATATCGCAGTTTTACAGGATCCACCTTTCTTAAAACTTTCTCTTGGGGCAAAATATTACTTTCCAAACTCATAACATAAGAATTTGCTGAATAATTATCGGATGAATAATTGTCATTGGGGGCAGGCTCGTTTTTGCTCGTAAATTCATTCTTCAAATCAGATGTTTTTTCTATCTTAGTTCCTTTGTTTAAAGAACTTTCTGAATCAACGGAAGTATCATTATCAGTGGGTTCCGTTGGTTTATTTGCCTCATCTTGCTTAACTTCCTGATTTGTTTCTGAAATATTGTCTTCTTTTGTTTCAACCTGCCCACCGGATTTTTTTATATCTAATACTTTCCAACCGTTTAGAGTAACATTTTCTGCAGCCTCCAGCTCATTGTTGGCATAAACATAAAATTGGGTTGTAGTCTGACTTTTAGGTTTTTGGGCAGTAACGATATATACGTTTTTGGAATAGGCTTTATCGCCACCAAATATAACGGATAAGAATATTGCCAGTATTATTGTCTTCTTTAGGCAGCAGCTTGTTACTGTTATTATTTTCAAGATTAAAGTCCTCTAAAGCCTTTTGTCTATTACTATCGTCATAAACCTTTACCACCTTTAGATCTTTGATGACATCGTATCCGCCGTTGTAGCTGAGAAATGTCTTAGGTGGTAGTTTGGAGGCTGTCTGAAAACGCCTGTTTTCCGTTCTGACTTCGTAGACATAAATTTTAGCTAAAGATATGCTGTAAAATAGTAAAAGCAGTAACAATAAACTACTTGTCAGCTTTATTATAGACGAGATCATTTATTTTATTTACCATTTCATCCAGGTTAATCGGCTTAACTAAAAACTCGTCAATACCTGAAACTTTAGATTTTTTGTTACTGGCGTATTCACCTCTGGAAGAAACTGCAATGATAGGCTTATCAAACCCTTTTTCCCTAAGTGTTTTGGCAAGCTCAAAACCGTCCATATCCGGCATCATTATATCCGTAATGACCAAATCCACATCCAAAGTATCCACAGCTTTTTGGGCATCAGATGGACTTGAAACTTCCGTAATATCAATCCATCCGGTGGAATCCAGCAAACGCTTCATGATTTTTCTGTCAGTTGCAGAATCATCAACAACTAAGACAGATATGTTACCGCTGCCTTTCTTTGACTGTAATGGTGTTTTGGAAGCGCTTTTCTTGGATTTTCTGGGTCTGCGCGGCATTTTGGAGGCTATATCCATAATACCTGATACATCCAGAATAAGTCTGACTTTACCGTCTCCCATTATTGTAGCACCGGCGATACCTACATTACCGATTAAATATTCACCCAGAGATTTAATCACGATCTCTTCCTGACCAACAAGCTTATCCACTACCAGACCAAGTCTCTTTTCAGCAAGAGCAACCACAACAACATACATATCTGTCGAAAAAGATCCTTCAAGATCAAAAACTTCGTCCAACCTAACAAGAGAAAGCACAGAGTCCCTGAGTTTAAGCACTTCTCTTCCTTCAAAACTGTGAATCTCCTCTTCATTTATGCGCACAGTTTCAACAACTGAAACAAGCGGAATAGCATAAATTTCACCGGACACTTCAACCAACAAAGCCTGTATAATTGCAAGAGTCAAAGGCAGCTTAAGCTTAAACGTGGATCCTATGCCAGGTTCTGATTCTATACTGATAATACCATTAAGCTTTTCGATGTTGGTTTTCACGACATCCATTCCAACACCGCGGCCGGAGACATCTGTAACCTTTTCCGCAGTGGAAAAGCCAGGCTTAAATATCAGACTGAATATTTCTTCTTTGCTTAAAGTTTTAAGTTCATCAGGTGAAATAACTTCCTTTTCTATAGCTTTTTTCTTTATCTTTTCAGGATCCATCCCCTTACCGTCATCTTTAATCTCAATAACGATATGATTGCCTTCATGATAAGCATTCAGCCAAACCCTACCTTTTTTTGGCTTACCTTTTTGCTCTCTTTCCTCCGGAGATTCTATACCGTGATCCACGGCATTACGGATCATATGCATCATGGGATCACTAATTTCCTCAACTACAGACTTGTCAAGTTCCGTATCCTCACCGCTGATATTAAGTTCTATGTCTTTTTTCATATCTCTGCACATGTCTCTGACAACACGTGGAAATTTATTAAAAACCTTTCCTACCGGCACCATTCTGGTTTTCATTACTGCCAGCTGAAGCTCGGTTGTTATAAGCCCAATCTGCGAAGATGTTTCGTTTAGCTGCTCAATCAGATAATCACCTTCATATTTTTTTTCCAAATCTCCGGAAATTTGAAAAATCCTGTTACGACCGAGTACCAGCTCACCCACAAGATTCATCAGACTATCCAGCCTGGAAACATCCACCCTGATAGTTTGCTCTATGGCTTTGGTTGCCTTTTTTATCTGAGAAGGATCATCCTTTTTCTTTGGTTTTTTAACGGGGGCTTCGGCCTCCTGTGATTTTCCAGTAAGTTTTCCTTCATTGGCAAGTTTGAGCTTTTTAACAAGTTCATCTATGCTGACACTGTCATCACCTTGTTTTATTTCCTCCAAAAGCTTTTTGGTTGTATCAACAAACTCTAAAAGTATATCCATAATTTCCTGGGTTACTACCATCTCACCTTTTCGTAGTTTGTTGAGTATTTCTTCAGCCTGGTGGGTCAACGTACTTAATTTCTCAAAACCGAGGAATGCAGAGGAGCCTTTAATAGTATGGGCAGACCTGAATATCTGATTGAGAAGATCATAATCTTGTTTTCTGGATTCAAGCTCCACCAAATCCTGGTCAAGTCCTTCTATGATTTCTTCAGACTCAACAATAAAATCCTGTACCAAATCCTGCATTTCATCTTGAACGCCCATATAGCATCCTCCTTACTACATCCCAAACTCTTTCAAAAGTTCGTCGACTAAATCCTGATCTTCAAGTATGTTATCTTTATCTCCAAGTCTGTTAAGTTTGTTAATATCTATTTTATTATCCTTTATCCCCAATTTAATAACAATATCAGCTATTTTTCTTTCCAAATCCCTTACTATTTTTATAAGCTTGTCAACTTTCTGCTTTGTAATGTCCTGGAATTCCAGCGAAGAAATCATATCAAAACATATATCCTGCCCGCTGGTGGTTCTATCTTTTAATCTGTCAATAAGTCCTTTGGCATAATCGATATCACCTTCCTGAAGCTTATTAATAAGCTGGTCATAATCTTCCTTAAAAGCGTCTATATTAAAATTGAGCTTATCAGAGAGTGTTAAAAGAGATTCCGAGGCTTTTTCTGTGTCGCGGACAACTTCTTTCAATACCCGCTGAAAAGCCGGCAGATCTTCGTATGAGTCTTCAACTGTGTCACTAACAGTCCCGAGTTTTTTTATGGCATCATTAAAATAGTTCGCCAGATCAAAAAGCTCACTTTCCGGGTCAAGCTGTATATTAACAAGGTCATATTTGCCCTCATTGATTTTTTTTGCAATATCTATAAGCTCGTTAATATCTTTAAGTTCTTCAGACATATTTTATAATCCCAGCAGCTTATACACCTTTTCTTTTAACGTATCAGGAGTAAATGGCTTTACTACATAATTATTAACTCCACTTCTGAGAGCATTAAGTATATCTTCCTTTGCAGCCTCAGTGGTAACCATTAAAATAGGCAATTCCTTATATTCGGGTTTAGCCCTCAGTGTTTTCACAAAAGTCAAACCATCCATTTCAGGCATATTCCAATCTGTAACCACTATATCAACTTCATTCTGAGCCAGGACATCGAGCGCTTCTATACCATTAGCAGCCTCAAGCACATTTGAGAACCCTATCTTATTAAGAGTATTCTTTATTATACGCCTCATGGTAGAAGAGTCGTCAACTGTTAACACAACGTGATCATGAGCCATTTAGTCCTCCTAAAAGAGTACATTTACTCTATTATCCAATTATTTGCTTATTTGTCAATCTTTTAATTTTTTTATACGTTCTTCAATACTTATAATTTCTTTTATCCTGATTCCAAAATAGCCATCCACAACAACGACTTCTCCGCGAGCTATAGGTTTATCATTAACCATCAGCTCCACAGGCTCGTCTGCATATTCATCCAGCTCTATGATATTACCCGGCCCCAGACCAACAATGTCTTTTAAAAACATTTTAGTTGACCCCACTTTAACACTTACTGGGATATCAACATCCAGCAGCATATTCATATTGGATTTACCAGCCATCGAGCTAACCTGGGGCGCTGCCTGGGGCTGTTCATTACTGTCAAAATTGTTCATAGAACTATCTTCGAGCGTATCTTCAGATGTTTCATCTTCTCCCAGTTTAGATGAAAAAGTATCGCTTATACCAAAGCGGAAAGGCATCTGCTTATCCTTTACTTTAAGCAGAAGATCCGAATAGTAAAACTGGTTTTCACTTAAGTTGATATCTTCGCCTATTTCTTCAACAGTATTAACACTAAAAGCTACTTTTTCATCAAATTTCTCAGTAAATGGAACATTGATGGCGGAAAGCATTTGAGTGGACAGTTCACTTACAGCATCTTTTAACTCATCATCCAGTTGCTGAACACCTTCTCCATCACCCATCATCATCATATCAGCAAGTGATGTTATATCCACAGTTTTAAACAGAATAGCTCCCTCGGCACCACTTTCTTTTTCAGTGAAATATATAACAGCCTGCCCTTCAAAACCGTCTTTTAGTCCATCAGAATCAGCACTCCCACTTTCCTGAACATCTATGATAACGTCCTCAGAAAAAAGAGTGGAAAGGCTGTTGGCAAAATTTTCCTGCAGCAATTCAAGAAAATTCCCGTAGCCGGCCATCTCATCAATACTCAGCTGCTCTCTCACTTTCCATCTCCTTCAGTATTTTTCTCACTTTGGCTCCTTTACGCACCCCAACTACACCAAGGTCAACAGCGAATTTGAGCAAGTTATTAACATACATATTTGCAGGTTGGTCCGTTTTCCTGTTCAGCATTATCACATCACCTTCGGACAATTCAAGTATATCATTAACCTGCAGCTTTGTCTCTCCAGCATACACATATAGTGGTACCAAAATATCTTCCAGAAGCTGTAGTATTCTGTCTTCAAAAACCCCGGATCGCTCTTTTTTGGCTCCTATCAGCCAATCCTGAGAATTTATTTTCCCGAGAATTGGCTCAAGTGTTATCGCCGGCAAACAAAGGTTAATCATTCCCGAAATTTCACCAAATTTTACTTCAAAAACCACAAGAACAACAACTTCGTTTTGTGCCACAATCTGAACAACCTGAGGGCTGTTCTCACTTATTTCCTTTTTAAACTTTATGTTAGAGATAATCTGTTTCCAGACATCTTCAAGATCTATTAGCAGTTGGTTAATTATGCCATCAATAATATTTTGCTCCAAAGCAGTCAATTCCCTCACCTTATACAAGGGCTGTCCCGGGCCACCTAAAAGTTTATCCACTATGGGAAACACCAGAGAAGGATTTATTTCAAGAACAGCATTTCCTTCCAGAGGAATCATACTTACAATATTAAAGCTGGTGGGATCGGGTAAAGACATTAAAAATTCACCATAAGTCATCTGGTCAACACTTACGAGGTTTATATCAGTAATTGTTCTCAAATAGTTTGAAAGTGAGGAGCTGAAGTTTCTTGCAAATTTATCATGAAGATTCCTGATGGAACGCAACTGTTCCTTTGATACCCTATCGGGCCTCCTAAAGTCATAAACAGATATTTTTTTCGGTACATACTCCAACTCATCTACAGAATCTTCTTTTATACCGTCCTCTGCAACAGTTGAAAGTAGTGCATCAATTTCTTCCTGACTTAAAATGTCAGCCACGAGTTAACCTCATTTACAATATTGAACAATAGAGTGTGCAATTTCCCCCAGAGGGACAACAGCATCCGCAAGATTAGCTTCAATAACCGCCCTTGGCATCCCGTAAACTACACACGAATCTTTATCCTGTGCTATCACTGCTCCACCTTTGCTTTTCAAAAGCTGCGCGCCTTTGAGACCGTCACTTCCCATACCGGTCATAATTACCCCCAAAGCTTTAGAACCAAAGTTGTCAGCAACTGAGGAAACCATAACATCCACACTTGGTATATGTAAAACATTTTTGGAATCATCCACAATTTCTGTATAGTAATTCGACCCAACACGACGAACCTTTAACTGAAAACCGCCTTTTGCAATAAAAACAACCCCCGGCTCAAGCTTCTCCTTACCCTGTGCCTCAACAACTTCAAGCTGACTCAAGGAATTAAGTCTGGTTGCAAGGGATTTAGTAAAATTGGGCGGCATATGCTGGACAATCAAAACAGGTTTTCCAAGATCACCAGGCAAAGCTGGAATAACTTTTTGCAATGATTGAGGACCACCTGTTGAAGTACCAATTGCAACAATAGATTTTTTCGGACCCTGCGGAGCCGGCATCCGTGCAGTTTGTTTTGTTGCAATCTGCACTTTTTCCTGTTTTTGGGGTTTTGGTCTGAAAACTTTTTTTCTTGCGAAATACTTTACTTTTTCAATAAGCTCCTTTTCAATCTTCATTATACCGAACGTGGCAAAACTCTTGTCTTTGGGAATAAAATCCAGCGCCCCGGCATCAAGTGCTTCAATGGTTGCTTCAGCACCCTCCGTTGTAAGAGAACTTACCATTATTACCGGTATCGGATTTGTGCTCATAATTTTTTTAAGCGCACTGAGACCATCCATAATAGGCATTTCTATATCCAATGTTACGATATCAGGTTTTAGCTCTTCTATCTTTTCAATCGCATCTTTTCCGTTTCTTGCAAAACCGGCCACCTCTATTTCAGGATCTTTCTTAAGCATATTTTCTATAGCTTTCCTCATAAAGGCTGAATCATCAACAACCAGAACTTTGATTCTGTTCATACAATGTCCTCCAGTTTTCTTTGCAGCTTCTTCATAGCCGATGAATGAATTTGGGAAATCCTTGATTCAGTAATATCAAGGACACTGCCCACCTCTTTCATTGTAAGCTCTTCGTAATAGTATAACGTTACCACCATCCGCTCTTTTTCCGACAAACCCTCAATAGCTGCCCCTAACGTATTAACAAGCTCCTCTTTTTCTATATTCTCATCCGGGGTTGCAAAATTGCTTTTTATAAAATCGATAAGTTTGCTATCACTGTCTTCCCCGGCGGAAGCATCCAAGCTTGCGATATTGCCATTTTCTATAACACTTAAAAGTTTGTAGATATCCTCCGTATCCACTCCTGTATGTTCACTGATTTCTTCAACGGTAGGTCTTCTGCCCAGCTTGGAGCTAATACCGGCAATCTTGCTTTCCAAATCTTTCACTTTGTTTCTAAGGTTTCTGGGCAAAAAATCCATCTGTCTTAAGGCATCAAGAATTGCTCCCTTGATTCTTCGTTCTGCATATGAGTAAAACTCAACATTTTTTGATTTATCATAACGGTTCAAAGACTCAACAAACCCCATACAGGCTGCTGAAAAGAGATCATCAACATCCACCGAATCTGGCAAAGTACCATGAATTCTAAGAACCCAGGCTTTTATCCTGGGAATAAACTCTTTGGTTAGTTCTTCTTTTTGTTTTTCACTAAAAACACTCTCCGTATAAGCTGTCATATTCAACCAATATTCCTATAATTTTGATAAATATCTTCCACATACCGCAATATTTTCTTGGACAAAAGGTAAATTCCCAAAAACATCACCAAATCTCTGAAAATAGGTCCTAATGAAATCATATCAACAAAATATTTAAACATAAAGGAAAATATAAAAGTCATACTGGCAAGCAGTAATGCCAAATAACCATGAATACCTTTCATGACAGAAACCTCTTCAAGAAATTAGATATCTTGTTATTTTTAACATCAACTTTGCGACCTATTATCCTCGAAGCAATTTTATCAATATCTTTTACATATCCGCAGCCAGGGTGTGAATTAAAAACAACTTTCTGATTTCTAACCGCTTTCAAAACCGCAGGATCTTCCCTAAGACTGCCAAGCCATTCAAGTTTAATCTGCAAAAACTTATCCACAACCTTCTGCAGATTATCAAAGACTTTTTTCCCGGCTGATTCATCTTTCACACGATTTATAACTACAAACATTTTATCTATATTGTACTCACTTTTCACAACCTTCATAAGGGCATAAGCATCAGTAACGGCTGTGGGCTCCGGCTGAGTTATAACGATAAAAAAATCTGCCAATGTTGCAAATTTAATCACATTTTCGGAAATTCCTGCACCGGTATCAAAAATAATAACATCATACATTTTATCCATTTTAATAAATGCATCCGTAAGAATGTCATAATCTTCATCGCTAAGCGTTGTCAGCCTCAAAAACCCGCTTGATGCAGGGAAAATATCCACACCACCCACGTTTTTTACTATAATATCTTCAATTTTTGCTTTTTTTTCCAGCAAATCCTTTACAGTTTTGTTGACAGTAACATTAAGTAAAACATCTACATTTGCAAGACCCAGGTCAGCATCAAACACAAGAACTTTTTTCCCATCACCAACCAAGCTATAAGCAATATTTACCGCCATATTTGTTTTCCCAACTCCACCTTTACCGCTGGAAACGGTCACATAAACAGCACTTCTTTTATTGTCCCACGCCATCTTTCTCAAGTTTTGTGCCTGATCCACTTTAACTTCTCCATACAGTAGGTATTTCGTTCAATATAGATTTAGCAATCTTCTTGCCATCAGGAATCTCCATGTCTTCCGGTACATTCTGACCGTTTGTTAGCAGGAGTATAGGTGCGCGTTTAATAACAGGCAAGTTAACCATTGGACCGAAATATTTTGTTTCATCCAGCTTGGAAAAAATAACATATTCCGGCTTCAGTCTGGAATATCTGTCAAAAGTATCAAAAAGCTCCATATGATTACAGCTCATGGACAATACAAGAACAACACTAATAAAAGGACTTACATCCATAAAAGCGTTCAGTTCACTGATTTGGTTCTCATCATACTGGCTTCTTCCCATGGAATCCATAAAGATATAGTCGTACTCCCTGCATTTTGCTATTATATTCTTAAGTTCTTCAGGGGTTGAGGCCACAAATAAAGGTACGTCAACAATCTCGGCATATGTCCTCAACTGCTCCACAGCACCTATCCGAAAAGTATCAATAGATATAAGGCACACTTTTTTCTTCAGTTTAAGGGATAAGTTAGCCGCAAGTTTGGCAATTGTGGTCGTCTTTCCAACACCGGTAGGCCCCACAAAAGCAACTACTTTCTGCTTCAGGGAACTGAAATAATCTTTCTCAACAGGAATCACTTCAGCAAGGAATTGAATAATCATATTTTTTATCTGAAGCTTCCCGCCGCCTGCAGCTGCAACTCTTTTTTCAATCTTTTTCAAAAATTTGTACGCAATAACATCGTCCATCTCATTTTTCAGCATCAGTTGATAATACTCTTTCAGGGGGGAATCCAAATCAACGACCATATTTGAGGAAAACGCTGATTTCATTTCATTTATTTGTTTTTTTATGTCTCCAACATCATTAATCAATGACTCAAACCTGTTCAGTCCTAAGTTATTTATTAATTCGGTAACCTTATCCAAATTATCGTCATTTTGAGTAAAATTTGGTTCATGCTGCTGAAAATTCCCTTTAAAATCATATATTTCTTTTTGATCAGCATTCTGCTTATTCGCACTTTTGCTCTCCCTCTTCGCCTGATAGTCCACTGCAGCAGTTACTTCAATTACCGGCTTGGAAAACAGCCCAAAACTGCCATTTTTTACAATTTTTCGTGAAGAGAGAATGACTGCATCCGGCCCCAAATCCCTCTTGATCATTTTCAGAGCTTCTTTCATATCATAAACTTCATATTTCTTAATTTTCATACATCTATCTCCAGTGTTCCCAGCGATTCTATCTTAGTATTTTCGCTGATTTCATTATGGGAAATAATATGAAGATTCGAAATAAACTTTTCAACAAATCTTCTAAAGGCAAGACGAATCGGCGGCGAAATCACCAATACAGGAGTAAGTCCTTTCTGGAGAATCTCATTAACCTTCTCAGATAAAGCCGACAGTATTTTCTGCCCCACTGCAGGATCAAGAACAATTTCTTTTCCATCATCTGTTGTTTGTATATTATTAGCCACCATTTGTTCAATTTTTGAATTTAGAGTAAAAACGTACAATGTGCCGTCATTTGCCTGCAAACTGCTTGAAATCTGCCTTTTAAGCCCTGACCTGACTTTTTCCAGCAGATAATCGATATTTTTATTTTGCGTCCCATAAGCGGCAAGGATTTCAAGAATAGTCTGTAAGTTTCTTATCGAAACGCGTTCTTTAAGCAACTCCTGAAGAATTCTTTGCAGCAATCCCAAATCCAGAACATTGGGCACCACATCCTCTACCAGCTTAGGGTACTTATTTTTCAGCTGATCCAATAACTCCTGAGTTTCCTGTCTACCCAACAATTCATGTGCATTAGCTTTAATAACTTCAGTAAGATGAGTTGCTATAACAGTAGAAGGATCCACAATAGTATACCCTTCCATTTCGGCAGTTTCTTTATCAGCACCATCCACCCAAAGTGCCGGAAGTCCAAAAGCCGGTTCCTTTGTTGGTGTGCCAGAAATTCCTTCTATTTCGCCATCAGGATTCATCACCATAAATTTATCAGGGAAAACTTCGCCATCAGCAACCTTGACACCTTTTATAATAATTGAATAACTGTTTGAGCCAACTTGCAAATTATCCCTGATTCTGACAGGAGGTACAATAAATCCCATCTCCATGGCGATCTGCCTTCTTATTGACTTTATTCTGCTAAGCAAAGTTCCACCCTGGGATTCATCAACAAGTGATATCAGATTAAAACCTATCTCAAGCTCCATTAAATCCATATCCAGCAGATCTTTTACATCATCTTCTTCGGAAGTCTCTTCAGATGGCTCTTCATCTTCTGCCTCCTGTATATCTTTAGAACTTTTGATTTTCCTGGTCACCGTAAAGCTGAGAGCAATAAGTATCCCCCCCAAAAAGAAAAAAGATAACTTAGGTAAACCGGGTATCAATCCGAAAAAAACAAGCATGAAGCCAGCCAGACCTAAAACACGTGAGCTGCTGAACATTTGGTCAAAAAGTTTTGTCCCCAGATCCGATTCTTCCCCGGCACGGGTTACCACAATACCTGCAGCGGTAGAGACAACAATTGCGGGAATCTGCGTTACTAACCCATCGCCAACAGTTAATATGGTGAAAACTTGAGCTGACTCCGCAAAATCCATGTTATATTGGGTAACACCTATTATTAAGCCACCAAGTATGTTAATAGCTGTAATAATAAGACCGGCAATGGCATCTCCTCTGACAAATTTACTGGCACCATCCATAGCTCCATAAAAATCCGCTTTACTCTGAATATTTTCTCTTTGTTTTTTGGCTTCCAATTCATCTATAATCCCGGCGTTAAGATCAGCATCAATACTCATTTGTTTGCCAGGCATAGCATCCAGAGTAAACCTTGCGGCAACTTCGGCAACTCTCCCGGAACCTTTGGTAATAACTACAAAATTAATAATAACAAGTATCAGAAAGATAATGAAACCAACTACAAAATTTCCCCCAACAACAAACTGGCCAAAGGACTCAATTACTGCACCTGCGGCATCTACACCTTCATTCCCGTGAAGCAAAATTCTCCTGGTAGTTGCAATGTTCAGAGATAACCTGAACAACGTCGCAATCAGAAGCACTGATGGAAAGGTTGAAAAATCCAAAGGCTCCTGCACATATAGAGATACAAGCAGAATTATTACCGCAAATGAAATACTTACAGTTAAAAATAAATCCAACAGTAATGCCGGTATAGGGAGAATCATTATAACAAGAATTCCCGCAACACCTATCGGCATTAAGATATCTGTTCTCTGAAGTATTTTGCCTAAAAATGTTTTTTCAACTGATGCCATTTTTCCCTTTTTCTTTCCATGAAATAGAAATTAATGAAAATACACAATTTATCCTGTCAAAATAATCACAGTTTTTCAAAACTAAAAACTACGTTTATTAAGTACAAATACACATTACTGTTTTTATCACACATAAATAGCTATTACAATTATAAAGAGCTTAGTTTGTTGAGGTAATTAACTTTTTGCAATAATCTTAGTTGAAGATTACATTGTTTATTGCTATAAATTGGTAAAAAGGAGGAATAAATGGTAAAAATCGAACTTTTTTACAACAGTAACACCGACACTGAGACTCCAAAATTGGCAAACGAATTAAAAGATAAGTTTGGCAACAAAGTAGAAATTGTAAAAATTGACACCTCTGAGGAGCAAATACCGGAAAGTTACGGTATAATAAACCCACCTACAGCTGTCATAAATGAGAAACAAAAAATAAAAATAGAAGGTCACGACAGCTTGTCTGAAATAGTAAGTAAAGCTATTTTTTGAATTTTTTCTAAAGTTTTGACAAAACCTGCCGATATGCTTACTAAGCAGGGATGCAAAGTACATACATGGATGTACCTATTAAGGGTGCGTCATGATATCAACGTATACAAATATCCCTGCGTTAAAAGCAAACAACGATATTTATTCCTTTTCAAAAGCAGTAAATAATTCTATTGAGAAAATATCCAGCGGTAAGAAAATAAACTCTGCTGAAGATGCCCCATCCGAAATTTCTTTTACATCCAGATTTCAGAATGAGATAAGATCCACAAGACAATTAATTACGAATATGCAGGATCTGATTAGCATGTACCAAACAGCGGATTATGCAATTACCGGCTCAAACGGAATAAGTAATATACTGTCCAGCATAAGAGAAAAAGTGGTATATGCTTCCTCGGGCACATTGGCATCCCAGGACATTCAGAATACCCAATCGGAAATAGAGAATCTTATTGACGAAATTTCTGCAATCACGACATCTACAGAATTTAATACAAAGAAACTTTTAAACGGTAATTTTGGTGCTTCAATAACAACTGACAGCACCGATATAACTGCTTACTCTTATGGCGGAATCCCAGAAGCCGGCTACTATCATTTAACAGATGTTAAAGGAGCGTCATATCACGAAATTCAGAATACCAATCAGCCCAACCCAATAACAGGCACTTTAACAGATTATACGGCAGAATTGGGGACTTTAGGAACAGTATCAACCAGTGGAACAGCCTCTTCATCAGGGAGTTATGAAGTAATTTTTAACAGCAGCAACTCTTTTGATATCTATGATAATTCAACAGGTACTTTTGTCACCTCCACAACGACAGACACCGTATTTACTATAGACGGACTGAATATTACAATAAGCTCAGGAGGGACATATGCAGATAATTACAAAATTCATTTTGACACTTTATCAGGCTCAAGTACCCTTACAGTGTTTGGAGAGGGTAGCAGAGGGGATTCAGCAACCTTCTCATTAACAAATGCAAATTGGAGCACAGATGCAATGCTTGATGACAAATTTCACATAAAATTTGATTTTGATGGTGGTGAACTGAAATATAATGTATTTGACTCCGATTTTAATCAAATGGGCAACTGGGTAACTGCAGGTGCCACCTTTAATTCATACAGCGATTCAAAACTTGCTGGCAGCTCCTTTGACTTTGATATCAACAATCCAGGAAAAAATGACATTTGGACAGTGGCATTCGGTACTTTTTTATCACTGAACAGTTCAGGTGGAACCTTTTCAATCTCAGATAAGGATGAAACCATTCTGGTAAACTGGTCAGGGAAAGATCGTCTTAGTGATATTGCCAACAGAATAAACAGCCAGTCATCAAAGATTGTCAATGCATCTTTTATCATGGAAAACGGAAACACATATCTGAAAGTCGAATCGAAAACATTAGGAAGTGAAGGCAGATTAAAAATAACTGATGAAACAGGAAATTTTGTTTCAACACTTGGGCTAACCGGAATAGAAAATACAGGAGATGATGCTTCTTTCTATCTGAACGGAGAGAAATATACATCAGGAGACGGAAAATTTTATAACATTATAGACAATACAAAAATTGAAGTAGCCAACAAAGCAGAGGACAGTTCTGTTGTATTAAATATAATAGATAACACCAGTAATGCCCCTATGAATATTTATGGCGGAAATATTAAAAAGGTTTACATTCAGGATATTACCCCAGAAGCCTTGGGGCTGAAAAATTCTGATGGCACTTATGAAATAGACATAACAGATGAAAAAGGCAGAGAGGAAGCATTTGCAAAAGTGGATAATGCCATTGCAACTGTAAACAAAGAAGCTTCACGTGTAGGAAGCAATATTAATACAATAGACTATCACATAGACAGTCTCATGAACAGAAATGTGGCAAAAGAGAAAGCTTTGAGTAATCATATGGACACTGGTATCGCAAAGGAAACGACAAAGCTCTCTTTGGCTCAGCTGAGGCTGAACTCAGCCTCAGCAATGTCTGCCCAGGCAAACTTAATCCCCCAAAGGGTATTAATGCTGCTTGGATATATACCGGAATCACAATAAATATAAAAAGAACGGAGGTGTACTATGGCAATAGGAAGTATTGGTAATCAGGCTGGAACTATCCAAAATTATTCCCGATCAAACTCAAACAGACAGGTAGAACAAAATGTCGAAGATCAACGGGTACAACAACGGCAGGAAGAAAAAAACCAGGTTAGAAATGAAGAACAGAAAAAGGCCCAGGAAGCTGCCATATCCGAAAATCAGGCTTCACGCGAAGACCGTGCTAAAAAAAATCCTGTCGGGAACATGCTTGACATCACAACCTAAAACACATTTTAAGGCTCCGGCTCGCCGGGGCCTTAAAAGAACACCAGTTTAACTGCAAACACAAGAACACATGCAACCACGAACCAACGTACAAAATTATTGCCTTTGAGAACAGTAACTTTCGTTCCGGCAAAGGCACCTATAACATTACCTGCAGCAAGTATTGCCCCCAAATATAGGTCAACTTTGCCCTGAAAAATAAAAATTGCCAAAGCAAACACGGTAAAAATCAATATTACAAAAGTTTTTACGGCATTACCCGCAACAAGGTCATACCCCGTTACAATCATAGCGGCCAAAATCAAAAAACCCACTCCCGCCTGGATAAAACCACCATATATACCCACAAAGAAAAAAGCAACAAAACTAAAAATCCATTTACCTTTGGAAAGTTTTATATCGTTTTGTCTGAGCTTTCCAACAGGATTTAACAAAGTAATTAAGGTAATAAATACCATAAAAAAAGCCAGATAATTTTTAAACACGTCATCGCTAATAATTGTTGCCAGATAGCTTCCTATTATACTGCCTATAATAGCGGGAATTGATACCAGTAAAGCAAATTTAGCAGGGAAAACCCCATACTGCTTAAACTTGACAGCACCAACCAAGCTTTGCAGTAAAATTCCCAATCTGTTTGTACCGTTTGCCACAGTAGGTGGCAAACCTAAAAAAATGAGTATTGGGATGGTTAGAAACGATCCACCACCTGCCAGTATATTAACAAACCCAGAAAAAATACCTATAATAAATAAGAGTAATTCAAACATGAGAGCATCATACCAAAAAAACAAAATTATTTCATTATAAAATATGACCAATTCTCTTTACTTCTTTACATTTAGTATTATTATAATTAAACAGAGAGTTGGAGGGTATAATATGCATAATGATAAATTTCTATTTTTTTTCTTGCGTTTAACTGCTTTGCCGTTTGCTTCACCAAAAGGAGGCTTTCCTATAGAAAAAGCTACATTTGCAGGAGGGTGTTTTTGGTGTATGCAGCCTCCCTTTGAAAATTTAAGTGGTGTAAAAAGTACAGTGGTGGGATACACCGGAGGAGATTTGGCAAACCCTTCTTACATGGACGTAGTAAAAGGTACTACCGGTCATTATGAAGCTATTCAGATTGAATATAATCCTGAAGAGATCACTTATAACGATTTGTTAAATACTTTTTGGGAGAATATCAATCCCACCGATCCAGGCGGCCAATTTGCAGACAGAGGCAGCCAATACAAAACAGCTATTTTTTTTCACAACAAACAGCAAAAGAAACAAGCGGAAGAATCAAAAAAGAAATTGGAAAACAGCAATAAATTTGATGAACCCATTGCCACTGAAATTCTGCCGGCAAAAAAATTCTATATAGCAGAAGAACACCATCAGAATTATTATAAAAAAAATAACGTTAGTTACAAACTATACAGGGCAAGCTCCGGAAGAGATGACTTTATAAACAGCCGGCGGTGTAAAAACTGCCATAATGAGAAAAAAAGTAATTTCTATACTAAACCCTCTGACAGTGATATTAAAAAAATGCTTTCTTCCATGCAATATACTGTTACTCAAAAAAACGGTACTGAACCGCCCTTTAACAATAAATACTGGGACCACAAAGAAGAAGGAATATATGTGGACATAGTAAGCGGGGAGCCTTTATTCTGTTCAAAAGATAAGTTTAATTCAGGAACCGGTTGGCCAAGTTTTAAAAAGCCTATTGATGAAAATTTTATTGTTGAAAATAAAGACAACTCACATATGATGATACGCACTGAAGTGAGGAGTAAAATAGCAGACTCTCATTTGGGGCACGTTTTTAGCGACGGACCAAAACCCACAGGGTTAAGATATTGTATAAATTCTGCAGCATTGAGATTTGTGCCAAAAAGTGATATGAAACAAGAAGGATATGGAGAATACCTCTATTTATTCGAACCATAATAAAATATTTTTGGAGCAATTTATGAATTTGGAAAAATATTTCGAAGTGGAAAACGGAACAGGGATTCTTGCAACTGCAAGCAAAGACGGTGAGGTAAACACTGCCATATATGCAAGGCCACACATCATCAACAATAGTAAAGCTGCCTTCATCATGCGGAAAAAGAAAACTTATGCTAACTTACTGGAAACCCCCAATGCCAATTATATGTTCATTGCCAGGGAAGAAAAAATGACGGGGATAAGAATGTATTTGCGTCTTGCTGAGGAAATAGATGATCCTGCAGTAATTGAGAAATACAGGAGAAAAAACTCACCGGTGGAAAGTAACGTTGATTATGAGAACGTAATCCTGACAATTTTTGACATAAAAAAAGTAATAAAGCTCATTGGCGACACAGAAATAATATTCAGGACTTAATCATTTTCTCTGAATAAATTTTTCTGTTAGCTCAACAGCGCTTTTCACACATACTGAGCAAATTTTTTCTTTGAGATTATTCTGCATGAAATAGTCTTTTCCATTTTCTGTGCTCAAATCACACTTTAACAGATCTTTACATTTCAAATATGAATTTTTATTTACAAACTTTTTGCTGAATTCTTTTACTATATCGTATACTTCAGCCTTCCTATAGTTTTCACTTTCAGAGCTATAGCCAAATTGAAGCCCCAAAATCAAATAGGCTCCTGTAGCAGCCCCACAAATCTCCTGCATTCCCCCCATTCCGCCACCTAAACCGGATGATAGTCTGAGCAACTCATCTTTACCTATACCATAATCATCCGCAAATACAGATACAACTGACTGTGCACAATTAAAGCCACTATTAAAAATTTCCACTGCTTTTGTTGATTTCATAAATTTATCCTTTGTCATTAAATTTTAGACATTACGCGCGGGAATAAGGTTGAAGGTTTACCCTGTTAAATCCATCTTCTAAATTAATCAAAAAAAGCATTATAAAATTACGTTACTGAAAATTGTATTACATACAAGATTTGTATGAGTGATCATTGGAGGGAGTTACTGC
>Ga0208153_100065_pt1 | contig 50728 bp, 46 predicted proteins | sample Wag42014_10_18_FD_187331 | JGI IMG/M metagenome (GOLD analysis project Ga0208153, IMG submission 187331) | Deep subsurface shale carbon reservoir microbial communities from Ohio, USA - Utica-2 Time Series 2014_10_18 (SPAdes) (version 2) ... | reverse complement strand
TGGATGGCTTCAGATTGATTGATATTAGCGAGCAGAATATGTTAAAAGAGCTTGAGCGGGCTATCAGGTACAAACAATGGGTTGTTGTTACCGGGTGGCAGCCCCACTGGATTTTTGCAAGGTGGGAGCTGAAGTTTCTGGATGATCCTAAAGATGTATACGGAAACGGTGGATACATTGCTACTGTGGCCAGAAAGGGATTGAAAGACGATATGCCTGAAATATACAAGTTTCTGGACAATTTTAAATGGCAGAAAGAAGATATCGAACAGGTAATGCTGTGGATTCACCAGGACAGGGGAAATTTCCCCTATGAAAAAGCTCTCCGATGGGTGAATGCCAATGAAAATAAAATACAGGATTGGCTGAATTAAATAATTGGATAAGGAGAAATTATGTTTAGGGATACATTCTTACGCTATAGATACGGCTGTTTGAAACTGTTTGCCAGAGAAGGCGACAGTGTGGTTTTTATGGGTTCAGCCTTTATTGTTCACAATGAAGGATACCTGGTAACTGCCGCACATCTGCTCTACACACAGCAGAATCTTCTTGTTATTACAGGGGCATCCGGGGATGATTTTCAGCCTGTGTCCAATGAAGAGCATACACCGATACCCGTTAATGTGGTCGAAATTGATCATGACAGAGATCTCGCCCTTTTGAAAATTGACACAGAGATAAAAATTGAAATGCCCGACCATCTTATCGGTGTGCCTGAGAATGTTCATATCGGCCATTATGTGTCATGTGTGGGTTATCCTTTTGGCTTCCATCATGTTTTTAACCAGGCCATTCAATCGGCAATAGTGTCAGCGAAGATGATAACAAAAAACGGAACGAATATTTTTCTTTTCAATTCCATGGTACATCTGGGAACCAGAGGCGGTCCGCTCATTGATGTTGATGAAGGGCGTGTCATCGGAGTAGTGGCAGGGCAATTTGATCCATTTGAAGCAGCACCTAAATTCATGAGAGAGGAAGATTTGCCGGGATCGAGTTTTTCTTATGCCATTTCTATCGAATACGTTGAAGAGATGCTGAAAAATCAAGGTGCGGAGATTGTTTGATAGTATCTAATTCCTCCACCATGCGGCGGTAAGATGAAGGGGACAAGGCGTGCGTCTGCTATTGAAGATTTGTTTATGAAAACAGGCACAGTATTTTTATTGCTTTTTCAATCTCATTCCACGCGCTTATCGGATCACGTTTTTTTACTTTTAAATTCAATCTTCTTTATCGATTCAGTAAGCAATTGTTTCGACGGGCATGATTTTTACTTCTGAATTAATAATCGAACATCTAATGAATTTTATCTGTAATTTTATTTAAAAAACTAATTTTAAAATATGTACATACTTTTACTTTATAATCAGCACCAATTTCTCTATAATGAATTATGGATATAAGTGCAGTATTTACAGATAAAGTTAAGAAAAGTTTAGGTTCCAAAGAATGCAAGAACCTTGAATATCTTTGCAGGCATTCAGAGTTAATCGCCAAATTCCTGATTAATTGCCCGGGGATAATCGATTATTTGTATGATAACCTCAATTCCGAACGCAATGTGGAGACAATATTCAAAAGTAATGAAGACTTGCTGACATATTCATGCAAAGAGTCAGATTTTCTACAAAATCTAAGAATGATGAGGATGCGTGAGTATTTACTGATAGCTTATAAAGATCTGATTGAAAAAGGAAGTGTTAAAAATATAACTGCAAACATCTCATCATTCGCTTCAGCCGCTTTGGAAGCCGCCTATAAAAAGTCTTACAAAGATTTAGCCGGTCAGTATGGCATCCCTCTCAACGAGAATAATAAAGAATGCGCCTTTTGTATCATCGGACTTGGCAAACTGGGAGGCTGGGAGCTTAATTTTTCCTCTGATGTGGATATAATGTTTGTTTATGAAACGGAGAAAGGTAGTACAGACGGCGGCAGTAAAGGCAGTCTGGAAAATCATATGTTTTTTGTAAAACTGGCTGAAAAAATCAAATATTTCATTTCGGAAAATACAGAAGACGGAATAGTATACCGGGTGGATTTAAGGCTCAGGCCGGACGGAGATAAAGGAGCTATTGCACTGCCTTTGAGAAGTTATGAATTGTATTACGAATCTTACGGGCAGAGCTGGGAAAGGATGATGCTTCTAAAATCATTGCCGGTAGCGGGGAACCTGGAGCTTGGAACAAGATTTTTTGAGGCGGTGAAACCTTTTGTTTTTAAAAAGAGCATCGATTACAAGCTTATTGATGAGTTGTCGAGAATAAAATCAAAAATCAATGAGCGTGTAAAGTATAAAAAGGATAAAATGAATGTCAAACTGGGTAAGGGTGGTATAAGGGAGATTGAGTTTATCATTCAGGTGCTGCAGATACTTAATTACTCCAAATACCCTGATGTTTACAGACGTAACAGCCTTGAAGCTATACATATTTTAAAAGAGTACAATCTGCTTGAGGAAAAGGAAGCTGCTTCTTTGAGTGAATCATATATTTTTCTGAGAAAACTGGAGCATATGGCGCAGATTGAAAAGGGGCTGCAGACGCACAGAATACCTTTTAATTCTAAAGGATTTGATAAATTTCTTGAACGTTCCGGCTATACCGACAAAGAACATTTTTTTAAAGATTATGACTATCATACGAATAATGTAAACCGTATTTTCAATGATATACTTAAAGAGAATGAAGTAAACCCTGTATCGATAGTTTTTGATGAGGAAATGGGAAATGAAGATATTGCTGAATACCTTGAAAGTATAGGGATAGAGGATGCCCAAGAGTGTGCGGGCATACTTAGCAAGATTGTCAGCGGCAGAAAATCGCGTCCCCGCAGTGCTTCGGAAACCCAGATTCTCACAAGGCTTCTCAGTCTCGTAATAAACGAAGTTAAAACAACCCAGAACCCTTTAAACACCCTCGGCTATTTTGAAAAATTTTTTTCTACAAATAACACCATTCATTTCTTTTTTGATATATTTTGTGAAATGCCGAAAATTTTAAGTAAAATTACTACGATTTTTTCCATCAGCCCCTATCTTTCCAATATTATCATCAAAAACAATAATATCCTGGATTATATTTATGATCCGAAAAATCCTTTTTACAAAGAAAACGAATTATTCGAAACATTGCATAAATCCATCATGAATGTAGAAAAAGATGAGGAATATGAATGTGACATCATCAGAAAAAAACATCAGGAGCTGTTATTTAATATCAGCTATGCATATATTAATAAAGATATCAATGTGATACAATTTAACAAATCTCTTACAAAGCTGGCAAAAGCGACTGTGAAGCTGGCTTTTGTAAGAGAAGAAGAAAGGCTTTCCCAAAGATTCGGCAGACCTAAAAATTCTGAGAAAGAAGACTGCGGTTATTCTGTAGTAGGTATGGGAAAGCTCGGCAGCGAGGAAATGAGCCTGGGAACCGATCTCGACATGATAGTTCTTTATGAAGAAGATGGTGAAACGTCCTCTTCCAACAGTATCAGTAATAAGGTTTATTATTCAAAACTTGTCCAGAAGGTTATCTCTTTTTTATCTACCATAACCGTTTTCGGCCAACTCTACAAAATAGATATGAGACTTCGTCCAAGCGGCGCCAGCGGCACACTTGTTACATCTATAACTTCCTTTGAAGATTATCAGAAAAGAAAGGCGATGACATGGGAAAAGCAGGCGATGCTGAGAGGCAGTGCATTTTATTATACAAAAAATTCTTTGAAAGAGCATTTTGAAAATATAAAGAGAGACGTTCTTTTTCAATACGAAATAAGTAAAGATGAAGTTAGAGAAATCTATGAGATGAGAAAACGTATAGAGAAGGAAAAGGGCACCCCCTTAAGTAAAAATAATATAAAAGCTGGTTACGGAGGAATAATTGACATTGAATTTGCCGTGCAGATGTTGCAGCTGGTATACGGCTGTCAATATGAAGAGCTGAGGCAGACGAGCACTCACAATGTTTTGCATGCACTGAAATCGAGCAGTGTCCTTAAAGGGCGCGATTATTACGCCCTTCACAACAGTTATCTTTTTTACAGAAACCTTGAAAATCTTATAAGAGCTTACCAGAATACTTCGGCTTCACGACTGCCCAGAGACAGGGATGTGTTAGAGCATATAAGCCTTTTTTTCGGTTTTAAAGACAGCGGAGGGGAAAAATTGATGAAGGAGTATGAAACAGTGCGAAAAACCGTGAGGTCGGCTTTTAATAGAATTTTTGACAAATATCTATGAAAAAAATAGTTTTTATTTTGGATTTTGACACCTTTGAGGACACGTTATTTGAAACCGCCACGTTTGCAGCAGGATTTGATGTATGTATCTGGCTGCGTATTAAAGGCAGGAGCGGCCGGTTTATATTTAATATTGCATCAAAACTCAGGGAACTGCTTCCTCAAGCTTATTTGATTCTGTCTGAAAGAGCGGATATAGCGCATGTTTGTTCTTTTGATGGTGTTCATCTCAATGCCGGCAGTCCGCCTCCGCATGAAATCAAACTGTCATTTCCTGACTTAAAAGTAGGTTATTCTGCTCATAGTAAATACGAGATAGATGAAACTGAGGCTGACTATTATACTCTGAGCCCTGTTTTTTATACGGAAAAACCCTACCCTGTGAGACCTTTGGAAAACATAGACATAAGAGGAATAAACAAAAAAATTTATGCTCTTGGAGGCATAAATCCCGGGAATATAAGCAAAGTCAAGGATATGGGTTTCTATGGGGCGGCAGGGATTTCATTTGTGCAGGAATTACCCCAAATTAAAAAGTTAATTACTCAGCCCTGAAAACCCAATCTTTTTGAGATTTCCCGTGAATACTTCTTTAAAACGGGAAGAATTTCCTCTGTCATTTTTTCATCACTCATTCTATAGGCCGGGCCGCTTACACTCAATGCAGAAACAGGCACACCAAGATAATCTTTTATAGGGATGGCTATACATCTGACACGCTCTTCAAATTCTTCATCATCTAAGGCGTAATCTTTCTCTCCAACCTCTCTGAGATGTTTTTTCAAAGCCGGAAGAGACGTGATTGTTCTGTCAGTGTAGCGCCTCAGTCGGGCACCCATATATATTTTATTAAGTTCCTCTTCAGAGGCATACGCCAGCTGTGCTTTGCCGATTGCCGTACAGTAAGCCGGAACATCCCTGCCTACACGTGAAACGATTCTAACTGTTTGGGGAGCTTCAACGATATCAAGGTATATTACACTTCCTTCTCTGAGGATACCTATGTAAACCGACTCATTCACCTGCTCCACAATTTTTTCCATAAAAGGCTTGGCCAGTTTGAGAATGCCGAGTTTGTTGATAAATTTTTGTCCCAGATTGAATATGCCTATACCGAGTCTGTAATTCTCGGTGTTCATGTTTTGCTCTATATAACCTCTTGATTCCAGCGTTGCAAGCAGGCGAAAAACATTATTTTTATGAAGCCCCAATGTCTTACTGAGTTCCGTAACGCCGAATTCTTCCTTTTTATCCGCTGTCCTGAAAACTTCAAAAAGCTCCAATGCATGATGTACCGACTGAACCGGCTTTACATTTGTTTTATACGGCATAAGATTCTCCTCTTCTTGAGATGATATTAAAATATAACACTTTTCTGAATTCAAATCAACTTTGTTTAAAATCTGTAGTTCTTATTTTTATATTTGTCAACATTAAATAAATACTGCCGCTATCCAATTTTTTTAAAAAAACATGATAGCGGGATGTTATTGGTTGAATAGTTGAGTGGTATATTAGTGCTAAGCGCTAAGTACTAAGTTTTAAGTACCAGATACAAAGTGCAAAGTTCGTAATTAATAAGTAGTTACTTCCACTAAGTTGAATCCCTTTAAATCCGGCTCTGCCTGGCTGCCTTTGGCAACCATTAACAGGGTAAACATTGAATATTGAACCTTGAACCCTGAAAGTTCACCCATCAAGTCTCACGTTTTACCTCTCACCCATCACGCATCACTCATCACGGCTTTTTTGAGGGTGGCAGTAAAAATAATATTGACAAATTTGTTAGGAAAATCTAACTTTCTTTTTGTGTTAGTAGAAACAAAAGGGAGAAAAAATGAAACATAAAAATAATTATAAAACTCTACTTGTGGGTAACCCCAATGTGGGTAAAAGTGCCCTTTTTTATCAGCTTACAGGCAAATATGCTTCTGTATCCAATTATCCCGGAACAACAGTGAGTATAACTTCAGGTAAAATGAGTATCGGTGAACACCATGAAGTGGAGATTATAGACACACCGGGATTTTACAATATGATGACTATAACGGAAGAGGAAAAGGTCACAAAGCAGATAATTTTGGATGAGCACCCGGATGCTGTTATCCATGTGGTGGATGCAAAAAATATTGAAAGGATGCTTCCTCTGACATTGCAGCTGATAGAGGCAGATCTGCCTGTGATACTTGTGTTGAACATGTTTGATGAGCTGAAAAACCGCGGGATGGATATTCAGATTTCCCACCTGGAGCATGATTTGGGAATCCCTGTTGTGGAGACTGTTGCAATCAAAGGTGAAGGGGTCAGCAATCTTATTTCTCGGATAACCAGTGTTGCAGAAGGGCGGCATACTTATGAAAAGCTGAATGTTAATTACGGGAAAGAACTTGAAGAGAAAATTGCAGAAATCCAGTCTCTTATAAAAGGTGATTACGCAGTATCGAAAAGAAGCATAGCGCTTCTGGTTTTACAGAATGACAGCGATATTTTAACCTATCTAAAAAATGAGCCGCAATTAAAGGAAATCAGAAAGATTGCAGAGGAAGGGGAGGCTGCAGAAACAAGCTTATCCGTTTCGCATGTTTTGCATAATCTGGCATCATCAATCATAAAAGAGCACATTAAAAAGAGCACAAAGAAGCAAAAGAGTTCTTTTCAGAGTCTTGTGGATAAAGTCACTTTTCACCCCGTTTTCAGTCTTTTTATCGTTGCAATAATTCTTTACTATGGTTTTTACAAGTTTGTCGGTCAGTTTGGAGCTGGATTTCTTGTGGATTTTATTGAAGCCAACATCTTTGAGAATTATATTAACCCTTCTGTGAATAGTTTCTTTCGAAGCGTTCTGGGCGATACGATATTTTTTAATCTTTTTGCCGGTGAATACGGTATCATTACTTTGGGACTCAGGTATGCCATAGCTATTGTTTTGCCGGTTGTTTCAACATTTTTTCTGCTTTTCTCGGTTATAGAGGACTCAGGTTATCTTGTAAGGCTGTCCATGTCACTTGATAGAATGTTTAAGAAGATTGGGCTTTCCGGACGCTCTGTGATTCCTCTTATCCTGGGTTTGGGATGCGGTACGATGGCTACCATTGTTACCAGGACACTGGAGACAAAAAGGGAGCGTTTTGTTGTTACGTTTCTTCTGGCTTTGACCATACCCTGTTCTGCACAGCTCGGTGTAATACTGGGAATTCTGGGTGTATCATTTACAGCTTTGTCTATCTGGTTTTTTACAATCCTTATCATTTTTACATTTGCAGGGTTAGTTCTCAACAGATATACCAAAGGTGAACCAGCCACATTTTTTATGGAGATTCCACCGATAAGGTGGCCTAAAATCGGCAATGTTCTGGCAAAAACATTTAACCGTCTTAAATGGTATGCTTTGGAGGTTATCCCCATTTTTGTTTACGCCAGTATTCTGATTTGGGTGGGTAAAATAACCAAAATTTTCGAACTGCTGACAGGATTACTTGCTTACCCGGCAAACTGGGCGGGGCTTCCGGATCAAATGGGTGAAATATTTTTATACGGTTTTTTCCGGCGAGATTTCGGCGCAGCCGGGATGTATGACCTGACTGATGTAATGACATTGAGAGAGCTGGTTGTGGCTACTGTAATATTGACTCTGTTCGTACCCTGCATCGCACAGTTTTCCGTTATGATCAAGGAGCGGGGGACAAAAACCGCTGTTTTGATCTTTTTGGCTGTTATCCCGTTTGCTTTTTTAGTGGGTATGATTCTTAATCAGATTTTATTACTCTGGGGGATGGCGTGAGAAAAAGAATGAGAAAGAGAACAGAAAATCACGGCAAAGAGACTGCCGCTTACTCCGGCAGAATAAAACTTATTGAAGCCTCGATAGGTGAAAAATATATTGTAGAAAGTATAGATAAAGATGACCCGTCAATATTGCGTAAACTTTGCTCCATGGGCATACTGCCGGGAGTGGAAGTGATTGTCAGGCGCAAAAAACCCACTATAATATTTGAAGTATATCACAGCCGTTTTGCAGTCGATAAATTGATAGGAGACAAAATTTATGTCAAACAGCTACAGCCACATAGCTAAAGTTGTCGAAAAACAGGGGAAAAACTTTATAAAAGTGGAAGTTGTTCCTATGAATGCATGTGCATCCTGCTCCATTGCAAACAGTTGCTGTGGAGGTGATGAGCTGTCAAACAAGAAGTACTTCGTGCTGTACAACAGTGTAAATGCTGAAATGGGTGATGAAGTGGTTATTTCCATTTCTGCCAAAAGTCTCTTTAAATCTGTAATGGTGGTTTATGTTATTCCCATTATACTGCTTCTTGTGGTGGCAGGGGTAAGTACGGCCGTTTTTGACAAGGATATTTATACGGCAATTATATCTCTCGGGTTTCTCGTTTTGTATTTTGTGATTATTAAAATTTTGATCGGCAGTGGCAGAAGTCTGGATGTAAAGGTTGTTGGTAAAAATGAAAAGCTGAAGGCAGGGCTTTGATAGTGAAATGGAGAGGTAGTGAGATGGAGAAAAAGAGAGTAGTTTGTATATGATTTGATCCATTTTAAACTACCCAACCATCTCAACCATACTAAAAACACACAACTACTTTATCTGCTAAAAATGTTTAAGATTTCCATATATTTTTCAGAAGTTTTGGTGACAATATCCTGGGGGAGTTCCGGTCCCGGTGCCGTTTTATCCCAATCGAGTGTTTCAAGATAGTTTCGCACAAATTGTTTATCCATGCTGTTTTGCGGTTTACCCACTTCATATTCTCCTTCATACCAGAATCTGGAAGAATCCGGGGTTAATACCTCGTCTATAAGTATAATTTCACCGTTTTTGACTCCAAACTCCATTTTGGTATCGGCTATAATTATCCTCTTTTTCAAAGCGAGATCCCTTGCAAATTCATAGATGGATATCGTTAATTCTTTAAGCTTTTCTGCATTATTGTTACCCACTATTTCTTTCATTTTTTCAAAGCTGATATTTTCGTCGTGGTCACCGATTTCCGCTTTCGTTGCGGGAGTGAATATCGGGGGCTCAAGTTTCTGGGATTCTTTGAGATCCTCGGGCAGCTGGATTCCACAAACCTTTCCTGTTTTAAGGTAATCTTTCCATCCGGAACCCGTAATATAGCCTCTGACTACACATTCCACCGGAAAAGGGTCGGCTTTTTCCACCAGCATACTCCGTCCGTTAAGGATATCGGCATATTTGCGGCATTCTTCGGGCATTTCATTAACATCAGTGGTTACCAGATGATTTTTTACAATTGATTTTGTCTGCTCAAACCAGAATTTCGAAAGCTGAGTCAGGACATAACCTTTTTTAGGGATCCCTGTGGGAAGTATGACGTCAAATGCCGAAATTCTGTCCGTAGTTACTATCAGCAGTTTATCACCTAAATCGTAAATATCGCGTACCTTACCCCTTGCCGCAAGATCGAGATCGGTAAATTCAGTTTTTAAGACAACATCCATCTTTTCCTCCGGTTTATCATAACTTTTTAAATCGCTTTAATGCTTCCAGTCCACCCAATATGTTATAAGCATTAAAACCGTAATGTCTCAGAATTTTAGCTGCAATATACCCCCTGAATCCTACAGCACAATATACATATATTACTTTTGTTTTGTCCAGGTTTTTCAAATTATCCCTCAGATTTTGCAGAGGGATGTTCTCTGTATTTTCATGGTGATACTGCCTGTATTCAGCAGGAGTTCTCACATCCAGTATTTTTATACTTTCATCTTTATTGTTGTAAGTTTCCAAAAATTTTTGCGGTGATACTCCGTATCCGGTTTTCCTGAGTTCATTCGAAGCGACGTATCCGGACATGTTTACTATATCTTTAGCTGAGCCGTGAGGTGGAGAATAACAGAATTCCAGCTGTTCCAGATCGGTCACTTTAAGACCGGCATAAATGGCCGTTGAGATCACATCAATCCGTCTGGTTACCCCTATGGTTCCGGAAGCAGAAGCTCCCAAAATTTTCCCGGAGTCTTTGTCAAAAATCAGTTTCAGAAAAATAAAATTTCCGTTGGGATAATATTCTGCGTGATCACTGTTTTCAACATATATAAAATCGGGGTTAAAGCCGTGTTGCTTTGCTCCTTCATAAGTTAAACCTGTTCTGGCCACACATGCATCTTCGAAGCTTACGACACTTGTCCCGATAACACCGTTAAATTCCAGCTCTCCACCAGCTGCATTGCACCCGGCTGTTCTGCCTTCTTTGTTTGCCGGAACAGCCAGGGGGAGAAGACAGTTTTTGCCCGTTATGATATTTCTCTTTTCCACTACATCACCGGCGGCATAAATATCCTGTATTGATGTTTCCATTTTTTCGTTGACTTTTATACCTCCAAGTATTCCGATTTCTATTCCTGCTGTTTCAGCAAGTTTGATATCCGGCTTTACACCTGTGGAAACTATCAGAAGGTCAGCTTCAAACTCTGTACCGTCGTCCAGTTTTATTAACTGCCTGCCGTTACTGTTAATGCACTCCGTTGCCTTTTTCCCTGTAACAATGTTAATGCCTGAGGTTTTCATTGTTTCAGTTATTTTTAATGCTGTCTCAGGTTCAAAACCGGGCAGGATATAAGGGAGTGCTTCGATGACGGTTACATCAAGGTTGCAATTTATTAGCGCTTCGGCTGTTTCCACTCCAATATATCCGCCGCCTATTATGACTGCCTTTTTGGGGTTATTTGCTTTTATTTTTTCTATTATATCATCCATTTGAGTAACAGTACGGAGCATAAAAAATTCTGATTGATCTAAGCCTTTTACAGGGGGGATTATAGGTGTCGCTCCGTTTGCCAGAATCAGCTTGTCGTAATCGATATAGTTTGCTTCTCCATGAGAGAGTGTTTTTATTCGTTTCTTTTCAGTGTCTATTTCAACAGCTTCAGTATTTATCAAAACCTTTGCATTAAAACGCTGCCCGAAAGATTCCGGTGTATGTAAAAGGAGTTTATCCCTTTCTGTAATTATACCAGCAACGTGGTAAGGAAGACCGCAGTTGGCATATGAAATATAATTTCCTTTCTCAATTAATGTGATTTCAGCATTTTCGTCTGTACGTCTGGCTTTTGCGGCTGCTGTTGCTCCGGCTGCAACCCCGCCCACAACGACTATTTTATTGGTCATAACTCACCTTTCCCATTAAAGATCCATCTATATTAATACCGATAATATGAGCGATAACAAAAGTGTTTTTTTCAGCATGATTCAACAAGTTAACTGTCAAATAACTGTCTGTCAAACCTTTACTGTCTGATTCCACAAGTACACGCACTTTTTGACCAAAATACTTCTTTGAATATGAAAATTTCAGATCTTCGCTCACGTCTCTCAAAAATTTTGCCCTCTCCTTTCTTGTTTTCACTGGCACTGCATCTTTCATTTCGGCAGCCTTTGTCCCTTTTCTCTCAGAATAGGGGAAAACATGGATATAACCGAAATTCATTTGATAAAGATTATTGACAGTATGATCAAAATCTTCCTTCGTTTCAGAAGGAAAACCAACTATTACATCGGTTCCTATATTTACGTCCCCCAGCCTGCTGCGTATTTTTTTAATGGTCTGAGTAAATGCGTTAACGGTATAATTTCTGTTCATAAGGGATAATATTTTATCTGTTGCAGATTGAAGTGGTATGTGAAAATGGCGGCATATTTTACGCGGATATCTTTCAAAAAGATCAATAAGCTTATCATCAACTTCACACACTTCGATTGAAGATAGCCGAAGGCGGTAGTCACCAGGTAAACTTACAAGCTCTTCAACCAGGTCAGAAAAGCTGACGTCTGCATCTTTTCCGTAATTGCCTATGTGAATCCCCACAAGCACAATTTCTTTGTAACCTTCTCTCAGTTTTTCTTCAAATTCCATTTTAATGCTCTGAATATCCCTGCTTTTCAAATTTCCTCTGGCATAAGGAATTATGCAGTATGAACAATAGGAATCACAGCCATCCTGTATTTTTATAAACGCCCTGGTTTTTTGTGTGTATTGAAAGTTATTTTCATAAATGTCTGTAGGATGGTATTTAAGATTATCCTCATCCTCAGAAGCTAAATAATTAACCAGATTTTCTTTTTGCTCATTGGGGACTATTATGTCAGAATTCGCAAGCTCTTTTTCCATCGAAGTGATACATCCGGTGGTGACTATGGTAATATCGGGATAATTTCTCTTAATTTTACGAATGAAACTGTGGTATTTTTTGTCGGCCTTATCAGTGACAGTGCAGGAGTTAATAACAACTATATCGGCGTTGTTTAAATCCTCCGATATGGTATATCCCGCATTTAATGCCTTTTTTTTCAGGTGGTCTATTTCCACTTGATTTACTTTACAACCGAATGTATAAAAATATATTCTTTTTGTCATTTTATCGTATTGAACTTTTGTTTTCATTGACTATCTTATTTATTATCCCCTGTAGGTTCCACATAAAGAAAAGAAAGGGCGCCTTTTTAAGGCGCTTTTTTCTTTACACACCGCAATATATATTATTAAATAAAAAAGTGAAGTTTTTTTTGGTGGGATTATTCTGATAATTTTCAGCTGATCCTTAGTTGAAAAATCCGGTATAAAAGGATAAAGAAGGTAATTAAGTTTTTTTCGGAGAAATATGAAAACTAAGACGATAGAGCAGCTGAAAAAGGGATATTGGGACGAATGGAATAAAATCAGAGAAAGTAGGCATGACTATGTTAGTTCTTTTGAACTTTTAAGAAGTATTACAGTTAATGCTGACCGGATTGTCACGGAGATTGCCGAATATTCAGGATTTCCTGCTCAGAATATCTGTATAATTGCACTGGGTGGGTACGCACGGGGTGAAATGACTCCCTATTCGGACATCGATCTTCTTATCCTTCACAAAGGAGAATTGGATGTTTCTCAGGAGGAATTTTTGCAGACATTTACCACCTCAATGTGGGATCTCAAACTGCTGCCTGGGATACAGATTAAAGAATTAAATGAAATACAGCAGTTCGCTCTGGAAGATGAGATTGTAAGAACGTCCTTTATGGATAACAGGCTTATCCTGGGTGACAATAAGCTTTACGAAAATTTCAAAAATATATTGAAACTGAAAGTCATGGGCAGGGGGAAAAAAGAATTTTTGATTTTGAAAATATCCGAAGTGAGGCGCCGCTCAAAAAAATACAGAGACTCTATTTACAGGCTTGAACCTAACATCAAGGAAGGCGGCGGCGGAATAAGAGATTTGAATACGATATACTGGATTACCAAAACATTATACGGCTCATCCGATCTGGATTATCTGATAAAACAAAGGATAATATCGGTCAAAGATTATGAAAAACTGAGGAAATATGCCGATTTTCTTTTCAGAGTAAGATGTGAATTGCACTATTTCCATGGTCGAAAATACGATGTTTTAAACCTTGAATCCCAAAAGGCCGTTGCAGATGAATTAGTGTACAGCGATACTGCAAATGTGCTGGCGGTGGAGCAGTTCCTGAAGGATTACTATATTGCTGCGCGTACGATTGCTGACATAACTGAGACTGTGCTGGAATCCACAATATCCAAAATTGCCCCGAAACATCCCAGCACTGTTACAAAACCGATTTCACTGGGGTATGGTTTTTATAAGTATAACAGATATCTGAGTGTCAATAGTTCCGACATCTTTAAAAAGGAACCATTGAAACTGCTTAAAATTTTCAAAATTGCGACGAAGAAAGGACTGAAATTTTCCGATGCTACAATGCAGTTAATACGGGAAAACCTCTATTTAATTGATGAAGCATATGTGAAAAAATACGGAAGGTATTTTTTGGATATTATAAGTAATTTTCCCAACTCGGCCAAAATTGTGAATAAACTGATAAAAACAGATGTTTTCTTTCAGTTTATTCCGGAATTTAAACACATTGTGTGCAAAGCACAGTTTGACATGTATCACCATTATACAGTGGATGAACATACTGTTATCGCTTTAAGGTATATCGATGACATATCAAGCATTCTGCCATCCCGGTACCATGTTTATCAGGAAGTTTTTAGGTCTTTGAAAAGAAGGGATCTGCTTGCACTTGTCATACTATTACATGATATAGGCAAAGGGCAGGGTAAGAACCATTCGGAACTCGGAGCCGAAATGGCTGTTGGGATTTGCAGGAGACTCGGCCTAAATATGGATGAGTCTGATATTGTATCCTCGTTAATAAGGCATCATTTGCTGATGAGCCATATTTCTCAGCGCAGAGACCTTCACGATATTGAGGTTATAAACCATTTTATCAGTTATTTTGATGATGAAGAGGATATAAAATTGCTGTATCTCCTTACTTATGCCGATATGAACGCAGTGGGCGGCCAGGTTTTTAGTGAATGGAAAAACATGCTTCTTACCGAATTATATGAGAAGTCCATTAAAGCTCTTTCTGCAGAGAGTCTCACGGCAGAATTTGATGCAGTTATTGCCAGGAAGAAGAGAAAAATCTCCGAACGTTATGAAAACAGAGACTTTGTTAATTATGCCCTGAATTCCATGGATGATGAATATGTTTATTCCAATAAATTGAAACATATCTACCGTCATCTCGGTATGATTTTGCAGCTCAGTACGGTTAATAATGTTTTGGTGGTATCTGAAAAAAGGGATGATCTTAAATGTGTGGAGTTTACAGTATGCACATATGATTTTATTGGTTTGCTCAGGAAACTTGCCGGTGTATTCTCCCTGTACGATATGAATATTCTGGGAGCACAGATTTATACCTTTGATAATAATATTGCCATCGATACCATTCAGATTTCAAATCTCAAAGAACACACCGAAATTATTGATGAAAAATCCAGTAAAATTCAGGGAACAATTAAAAAGGTCATTAACCATGAAGTGGAAATAGATAAGCTTCTTGAGGAAAAAACAGAGAGTTTTCTTTCAGGCGGTAAAAGGAGTGCAAGAAAGCAGACTAATAAAATTGTTTTCGACAATGATATATCAACACTTTATACAGTTGTGGACGTCTATACGGAGGATAAAGTGGGATTGTTGTATGACCTGCTTACCGTATTTGAAAAGATGTATATTAATGTGGTAAAAGCTAAAATATCAACGGATGTGGACAGGGTTGTGGATTCATTTTACATTATAGATAAGAATAAAAATAAAATAATAAGTGATACTGAAATCAGCAGGATAAAAACCAGTTTGATGGAAATATTAAAAGAAACCGGGTGATTACCCGGCTTCTTTATTTTGTACCTTATATTCTTTATAGAAGAAAACCAGAGAGCTGGCCACTCCTATGGATGAATAAGTACCAATTACAACACCTATGAGTAGTGCAAATGCAAATCCGTGAATAACCTCTCCGCCGAAAAGATAAAGTGACAGAACGGCTAAAAGGGTCGTCAGCGATGTAAGCAAAGTTCTGCTCAATGTCCGATTGATACTTGTGTTCATAAGTTCTTTTAACGGAATCTTTTTTCCGCCGGAGGCTTTTATAGTTTCCCTGATTCTGTCAAAAACAACGATAGTGTCGTTCAGAGAATAGCCGACAATAGTTAATACAGCGGCAATTATGGGCAGATTTATCTCCATTCCTGCCAGACTGAATATACCGAGTGTAATAAGCACATCGTGAAAAAGTGCTATTACCGAGGCCACTGAATAGGTGAATTCGAATCTGAGGGAGATATATATAAGGATTCCTATGAGAGCATATATTACAGCCATGGTGGCTTTATTTTTAAGCTGTGCCCCAACCTGTGGTCCCACCTGTTCAACACGGACTATTTTGAAACTTCCTTTTGCAAATGTCTGGGTAAGTGAGTTTTGGATGCTATCCGAAACTTTTTGAAGGTCTTTACTGGTTTTTTCAACCCTAATCAAAACTTCTTTTTCATTGCCGAAATTTTGAATAACCACTTCACCTATATCCAGTTTTTCCATTGATGTTCTGATTTTTGTGAGATCCGGTGCTTTGTCGAACTTTGCCTGCACCAGAGTTCCACCGGCGAAGTCTATGCCGTAATTAAATCCTTTAATGAAAATCACTCCGAGACTTGCTATTACGACAACAGCAGATATAAGCAGGAATTTTTTCGAAAAGGATAAAAAATCTATTTTTGTGTTTTGCTTTACTATTTCAAACATTTACCGCTCCTCTATATACTGATGCTTTTATTGGATTTTCCGGCGTAAACAGTGAGAAAAACTGTCCGTGTAACAAAAATTGCAGTGAAAAGTGATGCCAGAATACCAATGGAAAGTGTAACAGCAAAGCCTTTGATAGGCCCTGTTCCGAACTGAAACAGCACGATCGCCGCAATAAAGGTTGTTATATTGGCGTCCATAATTGTGGACATAGCCTTTTCATACCCTGCTTCAAGAGCATTGAGAGGGGTTCTTCCAAAACGCAGCTCTTCTCTTACCCTTTCAAATATCAGCACGTTAGCATCCACCGACATACCAACAATAAGTATCAGACCAGCAATTCCCGGCAGTGTCAGAGTGGCACCGAGAAAGTTCATAAATCCCAGAATCAGTATAAAATTTATCAGCAGTGCCGCATCGGCCAAAAGGCCGGAAAGCCTGTAATAAAACAGAATGAATATAGCAACAAGTATTATGCCGATTACAGCTGATTTAAACCCTTTGTTGATTGAAATTTTTCCAAGAGACGGTCCTACAGTTCTGTTTTCAAGAATATTAACCGGAGCCGGAAGACTTCCTGCTCTAAGAACAATGGCCAGATCTCTTGCCTCTTCCATAGTAAAGTCACCTGAAATCTGAGCTTCTCCGCCCGGGATACGCTCTCTTATCACAGGTGCTGAATAAACGTTTTTATCGAGAACAATTGCAAATCGTTCTCCTATATTCTGTGCCGTTATTTGGTCAAAAAGTTTACTTCCGGCAGAATCAAACTTTATCCACACATAAGGCTGGTTAAACTGGTTTGATATCCTTACTTCAGCATCTACAAGATATTCGCCGGTGAGCATTGCTTCCTTTTTAACAACGTAGGGTATTTTTTCTTCAACATGACCTGCATCATTCTGAACTTTCTTGTAAAGAACCATGTCTCCGAAAGGTATGTTACCCTGCTCGATATCTTCCTGTGAAACATTTTCATCCACCAGATGAAATTTTAGTTGAGCCGTTTTACCGATTAAATCAATGGCTCTGTCCGGATTTGTGATGCCAGGAAGCTGAACAAGTACATTTTTTTCCCCTTGTCTTTGTATCAGAGGTTCGCTGACACCGAATTCATCCACCCTGTTTCTTATAACCTGGGCGGCTTGTTCCACAGCATAATCTTTTATCTGAGTTACTTCTTTTGGTTTCAATCCAACACTTACAATCTTTTTCTCGTCACCGAGCCCCACTTCCTGCAGTATAGGATAACTTTGTTCGAGTACCTGTCTCACTTCATCAACAGATTCAGCACTTTCAAGAGCTATATTCATCTTATTGTCAGTTCCCTGCTGGATGTAGGTATATTTTATATTTTTAGAGCGCAGCTCTTTGCGCAGCTGGTTTGTAAGCGTATCAAGCTTTGCTTCAACGGCTGCATTAGTTTCCACACCGAGAAGCAGATGCATTCCCCCCTGCAAATCCAATCCGAGATTTATCCGGTTTAAAGGGAAAGTGTAAAAGAGTGCAATTGCCAGAACTATAATTATTGTCGCCCAGCGAGCCTTGTATTTCATATTTACTTCTCCTCCTTGCCCCCGGTGTTCTGATCAGTTTTTGTTGCAACGGCTGTCCTGGAGAGGGTAATTTTCACTCCGTTGGCAATTTCCACCAGGAAGGTTTTGTCGTCCAGCACCTTGTCGATTTTACCGTAAACGCCGCCTGAAGTGATGATTTCATCACCGGCTTTAAGGGCTGCTATCATTTCCTGATGTTTTTTCTGTCTCTTCTGCTGAGGTCTGATTAGTAAAAAATAAAAGATTACAAAAATCAGTATTAAAGGTAAAAAGGCTCCTATAGGATTACCCCCCGTCGGCTGGCCGGCGGCATAAGCTATCGATTCAAACATTGTCTCCTCCTGTTTTCATTTTATTTATCACTTCTGACTTAAATTTAGCAAAACACCCTCTTTTTATAGCATTTCTTGCACCTTTTACAAGAGAAAGATAAAAATTTATATTGTGTATCGTGTTTAAACGCAATGCGAGGATTTCTCCCGCTTTGTACAGATGTCTGAGATAACCTTTTGAAAAATTTCTGCATGTGTAGCAGCTGCATTCGTTGTCCAGCGGTTCATCAGAATATCTCCACTGCGCACGTTTTATATGTAATTTCCCGTTGTTTGTGAACAACATTCCGTTTCTGGCGTTTCTCGTTGGCATTACGCAGTCGAACATGTCAATTCCTGATTGGATTCCGTTTAGAATATCTTCCGGTGTACCGACACCCATAAGGTATCTCGGAGCGTTTCCTGGCATAAAATCTGTGGTGTAATCTGTTATTTCATACATTTCCTCTGTAGTTTCACCTACACTCAATCCGCCTATTGCGTAGCCCTCAAAGCCTATATCGGTGATAGCTTCTGTGCTTTTTCTGCGTAAATCTTTGTGTGTACCCCCCTGGATAATACCGAATAGGCTCTGATGTGATTGCAGTGGTACTTTTTTGCACCTTTCTGCCCATTTTGTTGTGAGGTCAACAGATTTTTCAAAATAGCTTTTTTCCAGATTGTTGTTTACACATTCATCAAAAGCCATCACGATATCAGAGCCTATGCTTTTCTGAATTTCCATAGATTTTTCCGGTGACATAAAAAATTTACTGCCATCCAGATGTGATTTAAAAAAGACCCCTTCATCAGAAATGTCTCTCAGCTCCGCAAGACTGAAAACCTGAAAACCGCCGCTGTCTGTCAGGATATTTCTATCCCATGATATGAAATTGTGAATACCTTTGAAGTGCTCAAGTACGTCTGTTCCGGGACGGAGGTAAAGATGATATGTATTGCCCAAAATAATTTCGGCACCACAATCCTTAAGTTCATCAGGGGTCAGTGTTTTTACAGAGCCAACAGTTCCCACCGGCATAAAAACAGGGGTTTCAATTGTACCGGAATAGGTTTTTATTTTTGCTGCACGGGCTTTGCAAGAGTTATCTTCAGCTTCTATCGTAAAATCGAACAACAATTACTCCTGCCATCTTTATTTTATGAACATTGCATCACCGTAACTGAAAAATCTGTAATTTTCATTAACGGCATGTTTGTAAACAAACTTCATCTTATCCGAACCGCAGAGTGCACACATTAGTATAAACAAAGTGGATTTGGGAAGATGAAAATTTGTTATCATCTTATCTATGATTTTAAATGAATAGCCGGGTTTGATAAAAATGTTGGTGCTAAGCTCGCCATATTTTATCAGCTGCCCATTGTGAGAAGCGGATTCCAGTGCTCTTAACGTTGTGGTTCCAACGGCAATAAGGTTTTTTCCTTCCTTTTTTAAACGGTTGATCCGTTCATAAGTATTTTGCGGGATGTGGAAATATTCTTCATGCATCTGATGATCTTCAATATATTTTGTTTTAATCGGTCTGAAAGTTCCTATTCCCACGTTTAAGGTTATTTCAAGAACTTCAACACCTTTTTGCTTTATTTTTTTCATCAGTTCATCTGTAAAATGCAGTCCGGCAGTAGGCGCTGCGATAGAGCCCGGATTTGAGGAATATACTGTCTGGTATCTCTTTTCATCTATTTTTTCGTCTTCTCTTTTGACATAGGGAGGCAGAGGTACATGACCTTCCTTTTCCATTATCCGGTATATGTTATCGCTAAAAAGGATACGTCGTCTGCCGGAAGTATCGGTATCAAGGATTTCAGCTGAAGAGTTTTCCAGAAAAATTTTATCCCCTTTCTTTATGTTTCCCTTTGTAATTGATTCACACTCTTCGGGCGATATTATATTTAGTACAAGAATCTCAATTTTGCCGCCTGTTTCCTTTCTTCCGAAAAGCCTTGCTTTCAGAACTTTTGTATTATTGATAACCAGAAAATCCTTTTCGGTAATTTCAGATAAAATATCTTTGAAAATACTGTCTTTTATTTCTCCACTTTCTCGGTCATAAATCAGAAGGCGTGATTCATCCCTTTTATCCGGGGGGTATTGTGCAATATTGTTTTCAGGCAGGTGAAAATCGAATTTATCGACCGGCGTTTTTATCGCCTTCCTCCAGGATGTTTTTAACAAAGCTTTTCACTTCATCAGCGCTGTTGTTAAGAACATATGATTGCTTTTCAAGATCGTTGAGTTCAGAGATACCTTTGGGTTTCTCAGGGTATTTCCCTGTTGCTTTGTAAACGGCTTCGGGGAATTTTGACGGATGTGCAGTTGCAAGGCAGACGTAGATATAATTATCTTTTGACATCATGTTATTGGCAGCGTTTACTCCACACGCTGTATGAGGGTCAAGAACATAGCCTGTATTAGTGTGAAAATTCCTTATGGTTCTGATGGTTTCATCGTTGGAAGACTCATGGGACAGGAACACGGTGCGTATTTTATTAATTTCTTCTTCTGTAAAATGTATTTTTCTTTCCCCGCTCAATTCTTTCATCTTCTTACGCAGAGTTTCAGCATCTTCTTCGTAAAGGTAATATAAATACCTTTCAAGATTGCTGGAAAGTTGTATATCCATTGATGGGCTGTAAGTCTCCACAACATCTTTGATGCTGTAATCACCGCGACTGATCAGTCTGTGCAGTATGTTGTTTTCATTTGTTGCCAGTAACAGCTTATCTATTGGAAGACCCATCCGGCGGGCGTAGAAACCTGCAAGAATATTTCCGAAATTACCTGTGGGCACAACGAAACGTAAATGTTGCTCATCGATTTGCTGTTTATCGCAAACCCAGAAATATATGTAAAAGTAGTAGACTATTTGAGCCAGTATACGCGCCCAGTTAATTGAATTAACCGCACCCAGATTGTATTTGGACTTAAATTCCAGGTCGGAAAAGAGTTGCTTTACAATAGCCTGGCAGTCGTCAAAAGAACCCTTTACTGCTATGTTGAAAACATTTTCACTTTTAACCGTCGTCATCTGAAGTTCCTGGACAGGGCTAACTTTTCCGCTGGGGTGAAGAATAAAAATGTTTATGTTGTCTTTGCCTTTGACCCCGTAAATTGCAGCACTGCCCGTATCACCGCTGGTTGCACCCAGAATATTCATTTTTTCGCCGCGCTCTTTTAAAATATGTTCAAAAAGATTTCCCAGAAACTGCAGGGCGATGTCTTTAAAGGCATATGTGGGCCCGTGAAAAAGTTCCGCTACATATATCCCGTCTTCGTGAACTACAGGCACAACTTCTCTGGAGTCAAAGTTCCTGTAACTTTCCCTAACGATTTCCCATAGAACATCCTCTTCTATATCGTCTGTAAAGAGCTTGAATATTTCAAAAGCAAGACTTTCGTAGCTATTAAGCGCACAACTGCGCAGATATTCGATATCAGCTACAGGTATATTATTGGGAACAAGGAGGCCGCCGTCTTCAGCAAGCCCCATCATTACAGCATCTTTAAATGAAATGCCTTCTACACCCCCCCGGGTGCTTTTATATTTCATTTTAACATTCCCGGTAAATTATACACACTCGATATCTGCAAAGAAGAATCGTGTTTCTATGTCTGCTGTTTCAGGCGCATCTGAGCCGTGAACGGCATTGTTGTCGATGTTTTTGCCAAAATCTTTTCTCAATGTGCCGTCTTCTGCATCTTCGGGATTTGTTGCCCCCATGAGCTCTCTCCAGTCAGCAATGGCGTTGTTCTTTTCCAGTATCATAACAACTGCAGGACCGCTGCTCATGAAAGTGGTAAGAGCTTCAAAAAAAGGTTTTTCTTTGTGGACGGCATAAAATGATTCAGCTGTTTTTTTGTCCATTTTGATTTTCTTCATTGCACTGATTTTAAAGCCGTTTTTTTCAATTCTGCTGATTATTTCTCCTGTGTAGCCTTTGGACACGGCGTCCGGCTTGATTATTGCAAATGTTTTCTCCATTATGACCTCCGATATATTTTTCAAAACCTTCCCTTTATCACTATTCCACTATAATTGCAAGAAAAGTTAGCCCTGCTGCTGATTTGTTTTCTATGGAATGTTCTTCTCCAGTCCTGGTAATAAGCATATCGCCGGGGTTCAGAAGTTCTTCCGTGCCGTTGTCGTCGATAATGGCAACACCGTCCAGCATCAGATAAATTTCAGCATTGTTTTCGTGTTTATGCTTGCCTATTTGAGAATCGGGCTGCAGATCCACTATGAAGAAATCTTTTATTTCTCCTTTTAGCTCCGCCGCTTCCCTGTAGGCAAATCTTAAAGCGCTGCCCCTGCCGTTATGGGGGTTTGTTATTTCTTCAGAATCGATATCCTGTACCCTTTTTATCATTTTTCCCTCCTTACTTTATTTCACCGGCTTTTTGCAAAGAAAATCTGAAAAGAATCGGTCCCATTATCTGATTTATTCCTACAACTGCCAATATCAACGTTTGGAAAATATCTCCAAAGGGAAATATTGAAGCTATAATTTTGGCAAAACCTATACTTACACCAGCCTGGCCGATAAATCCCATAAAGGACAGTTGCTTAATTTTAAAGTCTTCCTTTATAAATTTCCCGCTTATATAACACGATACATACAATATGACAATTCTCAAAATAACTATGAAAACGGCCAGTGCAAACATGCTCATCAGTGCTTTTAAATCTATTACCATGCCCGCTGAAAAGAAAAAGATAAGCAGTATAATGTTGAAATTTTTATCAATGGATTCAGTCACTATAGAACCGAAGCGTGTAAAATTGTTGAGAAAAACGCCTGCAGTAATAAAAACCATGAGATTGCTGAGATGCATTTCCCGGCATATCCACGTGATGATTATTATTGTAAGGAAAAGAAATACACCGAGGTTTATTCTAACAAACCTCATATATACAAAAACTGCAAAGCCGGCAGCAACTCCCGCAGCTGCTGAAACAAATTCTTCGGTTAAAACTTTTGTTATGGAGGCTTCTTCCCCCTGGCTGCCCAGTAGGGAGAGGAGTATGGAAAAGCAGACGATTATGGTGAAATCCTTGAGAATTGCCGTTGAAAGTACATAATCCGTAAGCTTACCCTTAGAACCGGTTTCTTTTATTACGGCAACGGTGGTTGCAGGGGAAACGGCATTTAATATCAGTGCCAGAAAGAGGATGAAGGAAATATTGGTGAACAGGCTAAAGTGAAAGAATTGCCCCATAATATAAAAAATTAACAAAGCGGCAGAAAATCCGATAATGAACTGCATTAGTGAGAAAGAGAGTATTTTGGAAAATTTGGTACTACCTTTTCTAAAATCGATATCGCTGCCTGCCACAAAGGCTATTGTACTCAGGGCAATGGAATCTATAATGCGCAAATCCGCCACTTCTTTGAGGCTGAAAAAGCTGACAGCGTACGGGCCGGTAATTATACCGATAATGAGGTAAGTGGATATTCTAGGCAGTCCGGCTTTTGCGAGAATTTCGCCGGCAATGAATGACACCAGAAGTGCTATGCCCAACCTTAAAGGGAAAGCCTGAAGTGAGTTTTCAAGCAGATAAAGGGCAAGAAAGCATACCACTATAAAAGTAATGTTATAAATGTTTTGTTTCATTGACCAATATCCGGTAGTTAGTTATTTCGGTTAAAAGATATAAAACAAGGTATACAGTGACAATTTCCAGCGGAATCAGAGAAAGTTCTGTGAAGAAGCTGTCAAAAAGCAAGAAGCCTGGGAGCACTCCTATTGATATTATAGACTGTATTTCTCTGTTTTTGCCGTGAAGTCTGGCAAATAAGTTTGAAAAGGCAAAATGTCTGATAAGCAAGAGGGAAAAATAAATTAAGACAGCTGTGATGATATGTTTTATCCCTATATAAGGTTGGCTCATGAGAAAAAATCCCAGAATCATGTATATAAAAAGATAGAAAAATCTCTCAAATGATTGATATATGTTTGAAAAAATATCTCCAAAAGGTGAATTTGCAGCTATAATCCCGCTGATGAATCCCATCGATATCGGCGAAACATCGAAATATACACTCAAGCCGGCAAGGATGAAAAGAAATATCATGCTGATTGTATTGATAATTTTTCGTGTCTGCTGGGATTCATAACTGATAATTCCCACAGTGAAAATCACCAGCCAGAAGAGAGAGAGAAGCTGATGCGGTGAGTTCGGGTTCTGTATAAAAAAATAAACAGAATAATGGATAAGAGCAATGGCAGGATATATTGAAAGTACAAGCATTGAGTTGAACAGCTTAGATGGCCCTACCCGGAATAACCTGCCGAAAAGGGTGAGTGAATAAGGCATTCCTGTATTCAATATGATTGCATATAGATATGGTGCGTCATAGTTTAAAAGATAAAAAATTATAAAAATTGACAGAAAAGAAAGTGTGTAGGTTGCTATGATATACTTCCAGAAAGCGCCGGGTACTTTCAGTAACACCTTGTATTTAAACTGAGTTCCTATAAGCATCCCCATAAAACATAGCGCTATCGAAATAAAAGTCATTGTGGTGTTTTGAATTGAGGTCTTAAAATAATGAGCGTTAATAAGATAGATGAGTACACCGATAATGATATATTCAATTTCAAGATTGAGTACGAAGCTTAAAAAACTCGGTTTTTTTGTTTTTGCTGAAAAAACGGCAGCTCCGATAAACACTATCAGTAAAAAAAATATTGATATAACAAACTCGTTCATGTAAGAACTTGTATTATATTTTTATGTTTAAAACAAACGTTTTTAGACTTTGCAGTTTTGGACGGTGACATATGACACAGAAAAAGAAGGTAACTTGTGCTGTTTGTGCCTGGAGAGCCACCTGTAACAAGAAGTACAGTATTAAAGACCCTTCAAGATGTATAGACTTCTCTTTAGATGTAACGCTTGATATCCCAAGTGAAGATGAGCCGGAGGAAAAGAAAAAAGGTGACAAACAGGGTAAAGATTAAAACCGGTATTGGATTCGATGCACACCGATTTGCAGATGACAGACCGCTCGTTTTGGGTGGTGTTGAAATTCCTTACTCAAAAGGTCTGGCAGGCCACAGCGATGCCGATGTCTTGATACATGCTATCATCGATTCTCTTGCCGGGGCCGCGTTGGGAGTTGATATCGGTACACTTTTTCCTGATACCGATGAATCATATAAAGGGATTAACTCAGGAATTCTTCTTGAAAAGACGGTTTCTTTAATAAAAGAAGAGGGTTTAGAAATCGGTAATATTGATGTCCAGGTTATTCTTGAAGAACCTCGTCTTAAAAATTATATCACTGGAATGCGCAGAGCATTAGCCGGGATTTTAAGTATCGATTTAGAAAATATTACCATAAAAGCCACAACTACTGAAAAAATGGGCTTTTGTGGGAGAAAAGAGGGTATAGCGGCACTTGCTGTATGTTTACTGACAAGAAATTAGAATATAACGTACATTTCGGACGGCATCAGACCGGGAAATTTATCTTGAAAATGACAATAGCAAAATATATAAAAGTTGAAATGTTTAACTGGAGGTAGCATGTCTTATTATCTTTTGGAAATTGGGACGGAAGAGCTTCCGGCCTCTTTTATAAATCCGGCGGCGGAATCGCTGAAGGAAAGTTTCTCCAAACTGTTAGAAAATAAAGGGATAGGTTTCGGCGATATTCAGGCAGGAGGGACACCACGCAGGCTGTATGTTTATATAGATAATCTGAATGAAAAACAGGATGATAAAGAGGAAGAGATTGTGGGACCTCCGGCAAGTGTAGCCTTTGATGAAAATGGTAATCTCACCAAAGCCGGCAGGGGCTTTGCCAAATCCAAATCTCTCGATGAAAAATCTTTGAAAAGGGTTAATACGGATAGGGGAGAATATCTGGCAGGAAAGAGGTTTTTAAAAGGTGTCAGAACGGATGAATTCTTACAGGAAAATGTGGTTTCTCTTATCAAGTCTATCCCCTTCCAAAAATCAATGCGCTGGTCGGATAAAAACCTGAAATTTGCCCGGCCCGTTCACTGGATACTTTCTGTTTATAATGGGGATGTTCTCGGCTTTGAACTGGACGGGATAAAAAGTTCAGATATCACATACGGGCACAGATTTATGAGTGAAGGGGCAATCAGGGTAAAAGACTTTGACTCATATTGCAGAAAGCTGCTTGAAAACAATGTGGTTTATGATTTTGACAGTCGAAAGAAACTTATAGAGGATCAGTTGAATGAAATCCAGTCTGAAAATGACGACTTAATCGTTCAGACTGATGAGGAACTTTTGGATTCAGTGGCTAACCTCGTTGAGAAGCCCTTTGCAGTACTGGGAAGTTTTTCAAAGGAGTTTCTGGAGCTTCCGGATGAGGTTTTAATTACCTCTATGAAGAATCATCAAAAATATTTCTACACCACAGATAAAAACAACCAAATGCGTAACTATTTTATAGGTGTTTCCAATACAGAGCCCAAAGACGATACAATCCGCTATGGTTATGAAAAAGTTCTAAAGGCCAGGCTGTCTGATGCGGTTTTCTTTTTCGAAAATGATAAGAAAGTATTGCTGGAAACGAGGGTGGAACAGCTTAAAGATGTTGTATATCAGGAGAAACTGGGAACATCATATGAAAAAATGGAACGTTTCTATAAAATTGCCTCTTATCTTAGCGGGCAACTGGCTTCTGACAGAATTGAGAACACTCAGAGAGTTGCCTACCTGTGTAAAGGTGATTTGATGACAGAGGTGATTTACGAATTCCCCGAGCTGCAGGGGATAATGGGAAGAGAATACGCCAGAGCCCAGGGGGAAATTGAAGTTATATGCAAAGGGATTTATGAGCATTATCTCCCGCGTTTTGCAGGTGATGAACTGCCTGAAACAAACGAAGGCTGTTTTGTGTCTATAGCCGATAAAATCGATACTATATGCGGCTGCTTTGCGGTAGGTTTAATCCCAACGGGGAACAACGATCCATACGCTCTGAGAAGAAATGCAATAGGTATCCTTAATATAATCAGAAACAAAAATTTTAGACTCAGTCTAAGGCGCCTGATCGATTATTCTCTGGAGGTTTTGTCGGAAAAAATCTCTTTTAATACTAAAGAAGTATCAGAGCAAGTATATGATTTTATTTTATCAAGATTAAAAAATATTTTGCATGAAGAAGGGATCCCGGGGGATGTTTTCGATGCAGTGAGCGGGTATGATGATATTATAAGTCTGCAGAGTGCCGCATCGGCAATTACCGGGGTAAAAGACGGGGAAGATTTTGAAGTAATCGCAACCAGCTATAAGCGTATTAACAATATACTGAAAAAAGCCGGCTGGCAAAGAACGGATTACGATATATCCCTTTTTCAGTACGATTTTGAGTCAAAGCTGGATGCAGCAATAAAAGAGAAAGAAAGCAGAATAAATGTATTTATAAATAATGAGGAATATAAACCGGCAATAGATGAACTTCTGGGTTTACGCCGGGTTGTGGATGATTTTTTTGACAATGTTATGGTGATGGATAAAGATGAGAAGATAAAAAATAACAGACTTTCTTTACTCAACAGTTTAAAATCTGTTTTTGATATTGTTGCAGATCTGTCCAAGGTTAAAAACGCTTAAATTAATATAAGGGGGCATTATATGGCTAAAAAATACGTTTATTTTTTCGGTGACGGAAAAGCCGAAGGAAGCGGAGATATGAAAAATCTCCTGGGCGGCAAAGGAGCCGGTCTGGCTGAAATGACAAATCTCGGGGTACCTGTACCGCCGGGGTTTACCATAACAACCGAGGCCTGTGTGGAATATCAGAAGCTGGGTGATTATCCCGGGGGAATGTGGGAAGAATCGCTCCAAGCTTTGGAAAAGCTTGAAAAAAGTATTAACAAAAAATTCGGCGGCAAGGAAAATCCTCTGCTTGTTTCAGTACGCTCCGGTGCAAGGGTCTCTATGCCGGGAATGATGGATACGGTTTTGAATCTCGGATTGAACGATGAAACTGTGGAAGGTCTTGCCTCTGTTTCAGGCAGCAGACGTTTTGCGTACGATTCTTACAGACGTTTTATACAGATGTTTTCTGACGTGGTATTGGGGATAGAGCACAACCGGTTTGAAGAAGTTATCAAGAAAGTGAAAAAATCCAAAAACGTTGAAATCGACACACAGCTGGATGAAAATGATATGTTCGAGCTTGTGGAAAAATTTAAAAAACTTGTATCAGAAGAGCTTGGAAGATCGTTTCCTCAGGATGTATTTGAACAGCTTAAGTTGTCTGTAAACGCCGTTTTCGCATCATGGAATAATCAAAGGGCGAAGACTTACAGACGCTTAAATAAAATACCGGATGAATGGGGAACGGCGGTTAACGTTGTGGCCATGGTGTTCGGTAATATGGGCAATGACAGCGGAACCGGTGTGGCTTTTACAAGAAATCCCTCTACCGGGGAGAAAGAGTTTTTCGGTGAGTTTCTTATTAACGCCCAGGGTGAAGATGTTGTTGCGGGGATAAGAACCCCAGAGCCTATTTCTCAGCTTAAGGATGAAATGCCGAAAGTCTTTGCTCAACTTGAAGAGGTATATAGAAAGTTGGAGACCCATTATAAGGACATGCAGGATATTGAATTTACCGTTGAGAAGAATCAGCTTTACATGCTGCAGACGAGAAACGGTAAAAGAACGGCTAAAGCTGCAGTGAAGATTGCTTACGATATGTATGAAGAGGGATTGATAGATAAAAAGACTGCGGTTATGAGGGTTGCTCCGTCTCAGGTGGATCAGCTTTTACACCCTATGATCGATCCGAAAGAGAAGTATAAAGCAGTTGCAAAAGGGCTTCCGGCTTCACCCGGAGCTGCTGTGGGTAAGGTCGTTTTTACTGCGGATGATGCAGAAAATATGGCCTCAAAAGGTGAAAAAGTTATCCTTGTCAGAAATGAGACATCTCCGGAAGACATAGGGGGTATGGATGCTGCCGAAGGTATTCTCACAGCCACAGGTGGTATGACAAGCCATGCTGCGGTAGTTGCCAGAGGAATGGGCAAGTGCTGTGTTGCCGGATGCGGAGCTTTGAAAATAGACGAAAAGTCGAAGAAAATGGTAGTGGACAACGAAACAGTAGGTGAAAATGATATTATAACAATTAACGGTACAACGGGTGAGGTGATCCTGGAGAAGGTTAAACTGATTGAGCCCGAACTTTCAGGAGAGTTTGCAAAGATACTCGAGTGGGCAGATGAATTCAGAGAGCTGGGTGTCAGAACGAACGCCGATACACCCAAGGATTCAGCAACTGCTCGAAAATTCGGTGCCGAAGGGATCGGTCTTTGCAGAACTGAACATATGTTTTTTGAAGGAAACCGGATTGACGCTGTAAGAGAGATGATTCTGGCAGATGATGAAGAAGGACGAAAAAAGGCTCTTTATAAGATAAAGCCTTATCAGAAGGAAGATTTTATAGGTATTTTTAAAGCTATGGAAGGCCTGCCTGTGACGATAAGACTTCTGGACCCACCGCTTCATGAGTTTATCCCGCATACTGATGAGGATATGGAGAAGGTTGCAAAATCTGCGGGAGTTCCTGCGGACAAACTTAAAGCTAAAGCGGAAGAGCTTAAAGAATTTAACCCTATGCTTGGCCACCGGGGGTGCAGACTGGGGATAACATATCCGGAAATTTATGAAATGCAGGTATATGCTATTATCGAGGCTGCTTGTGAAGTGAAAAAAGAAGGCGTGGATGTTTTACCAGAGATTATGATCCCCCTGGTGGGACATAGTAAGGAACTTGAAATTTTAAGAAATATCACCGAAAAAGTGGCTGATGAGGTTATAAACAGGTATAATGCGGACCTTAAATATCTTGTGGGTACCATGATTGAGCTGCCGAGAGCTGCACTTACGGCTGATGAGATTGCCGAGTATGCAGATTTCTTTTCTTTCGGGACCAATGATCTTACTCAAACGACTTTCGGTCTCAGCAGAGACGATTCCGCCAGGTTTTTGCCTGCATACATCGATAAAAAGATTTATAGTGAAGACCCATTCATCTCCATCGACCAGTCCGGTGTAGGAGAGCTTGTGAAAATAGGTGTTGAGAAGGGGAGATCCGGAAAGAAAGGTCTGAAAACGGGAATATGCGGAGAACACGGCGGTGATCCTGATTCGATATATTTCTGTCAGAAGGTGGGACTGAATTATGTAAGTTGTTCACCTTTCAGGGTGCCTGTTGCCCGCCTTGCAGCTGCTCATGCCGTTCTTTCGGACTAAATGAAATAAAAGCCCGGAAACGACCTGTGTTTCCGGGCTTTTTAACAGAGGTATAAATGGGACTTGCTAACGGATCGCTGACGTTTTTCCGATTGTTTTATAATGAAAAGGCTGAATATACTCTTACCGAAGTAACAGAATTGCTTAAAGAGTATTCTTTTGACAGGTTTTATGACAGCAGTAAACCATTAAACTACGGTTTTGTTCCTCTGGGATACCCGGAGGTTTCAGATTTTGACAGTGCGGAACTGCTTTTTGATAATACGTTTATTTTTACCGTGAGAATCGATGAGAAAAAAATCAGCAAAAAATTCTTTGATATAAAATTTGAAGAGATGAAGAATGATTTTTTAAAACAAAACAGTAAAGAATACTTATCCAAATCTGACAGAGATTTCATTAAAAATGCTCTGACTAACAAAATGCATTCTCAAGCCTATCCCGCCACCTCATTAGTGGAGGTTATCTGGGAAACGGATAATAAAGAAGTTTTTATATCAAGTCTTACAAATAAGACGTTTGAGTCTGTTGTGCATCTGTTCAGAGCGGCGTTTGAAGTAAACTTATTCAGGGATTCACTTATGGAAACGGTTAAAAGAAAAGTCGGTGAGCCTCATAAAATTGACGACTTGAAAAACGTATCACCAACCGGTTTTTAATTTTAGTATTTAAGGGGGATTTTTTGCCACTTTTTGCAGATGCTTCCAAAAGGGACATTTCATTTCTGGAATCCGAATTTCTCACTTATCTGCTGGCAAGATTTTTTGTGGGTGACAACAGTGTGGATATTGGAGAGAACAGTTATTATTTTGTGCCTGTTAAGAATATTGTTTTAACAGGAGTTTCTTCAGGCGAGAAAATATCGATAGAGACGGATAAATTTGATGCATGCAAGGAACTTTATACCGCTCTTAAGTCGTCTAAATCTGTCACTCTTCTTCAAATGGAACTTAAAAACGAAAATATCAAGCTGGAGATTTGCTTAAAAACCGACCCCGTCAGAATTACAAAAGTAAAGGCACCCAAAAGTCTGGCAGAAGAGCAGATGGACAAAATTGTTGAAAGAAAACTGTATGTAAATACGGTATTTGCTTTTTTTGACCAAATGGTGTGTGATTTTGTCAATCTGAGGATTGAGCGTGAATGGTATGATTTTGTTGAAAAATTCAGAAATTTCTTAAAATCTGTGTAAATATCTTTTTTCCTTTTGCTAAGCCGTGCTATAATAAAATATGGAATTGCCCAGACTTATTGAAAATATTTTTGAGTTACGTCTAAGTTATCTCTCAGTAACATATGATAAATTTAAAGTGTTTGAATACTCAGGAGAGACTGCACCTAATCAGTCTGTGATTTTAGAGGATGAAAACTTTCACTCCAGAATGGACTTTTATAAAGAGCAGGATATTTCCCGTAATGACGAGAAAAATATAAAAGATCTTATATTAGCTTTTCAGCGCGGCTCCTCACTTGATTGTCTGTCTGAGATGTTTAACTGTACCGAACTCCTTTATTCTGTTCTGAAACATGATCCGATTGATAAAATTATTTATAATATGATTGAAGGGCTTCTTAAGCCCGGTAATTTTGAAAAAGCCGGTGTTTTCTTTCTCAATGAGTCTTTAATGAAGCTCAAAGGGGTTATGTACGGCTGTAAAAGTGATGAAATCAGTGTTGATAATTTTAATTTCAGAAGAATTTCCATTCCTCTTTACAAGAGAGACCATTTTACCGATGTGATATTTTTTGAAAAAATAGACACAGTAAATGTTGAAATTTTCGAATCGCGGAGACTTCAGGAGTATTTTGAGGGGGATGTTGCCTGCTGCGGTATTTATTCTTCCAGAGGACCTGTCGGCGCAATACTGGCTCAGTCGGACAACTATGATTCGCACAGAATGAACCATCTGACTCTTTACGGCAAAATATGCTCTGTTGCACTTGAGTTGTCCAAGACATTAAAACGACTCGAATTCGCTGTGCAGGATATCGATTATTTTAAAAATAATTTATATGCATCTGATAATTTTGCTCAAATCGGCAGGCTTGCAGCAACTGTTGCTCATGAACTGAAAAATCCGCTCGTTGCCATCGGAGGTTTTAGTAAACGCCTTGAGAAAATAGTTGAAGAACCGAAAGCACAAACCTATCTGGGAATTATATACTCCGAAGTTGAAAGACTGGAAAAAATTGTCTCCGATATTTTAAGTTATTCCCGTGAAATGGCTTTGAACAAAGAAAAGCACTCACTGCCGGCTATTCTTTTTGAGCTTACCCAGCTGCTTGATCATCAATTTCGTCTTAACGGGGTGGAAATAAAAATGGATATTCCTGATGATATGAAAATATACGCGGACGCAAAAAGGATAAAGCAGGTACTGTTAAATTTATTTAATAATTCGCTTGATGCCATGCAGGAGGGTGGTATACTTAAAGTAAAAGCATATGAGGACGATTCTGCCGGCATTGTGGAAATAAGTGATACCGGCGGTGGGATTCCTGATGAAATTATGAAAAGAGCCTATGAGCCTTTTTATACTACAAAGGATAAAGGAACCGGCCTTGGCTTACCTTTGTGTAAGAGGATTATAGTTTCACACGGAGGAGATATAAAGCTGCTAAACCGGAACGGCGGCGTGCATGTAACCATAAAATTACCGAATTAGGGGGAAGTTTTGAAAAACAGAGTTCTTGTTGTGGATGATGAACAGGGGGTCAGAGAGTTTTATAAGGATTTTTTACTGGATCATGGATTTGAGGTTTTAACCGCCGCTAATGCAAGGGAAGGACTGGATATTGCATTTGAAAATGAGCTTGATATTGTTATTATGGATATCGATATGCCGGGCTTAAGCGGGCTGGACGCTCTTAAAGAGCTCAGAGAAATAAATGATAATATCCCGGTGTTGCTGCTTACCGCTTATGAAAGATATAAGAGGAATTTTGCCTCACTCTATGCGGATGAATACATTGTAAAGGATAAAAAACCTGATTTTGTGTTGAGAAAAATTCACGAGAGGCTGAAGTTCAGCGCTTAGTCTGATTTATCAGAGGATATATTCTACAAAGCTGCATTCCTTGTTTTCCTCTTTCTCTATTCCCTCAGAGGTTTTTTTAAACAATGTGATTTTATCGTTTATAGGCGCCACAATGCTGCCACCCACTTTTAACTGTCTGAAGTAATTTTCACCGATCTCTTTTGCCCCACAAGTGAAAATAATCTTGTCAAAAGGTGCCTCCTCAGGCCATCCGGCTGAATTTGATGCTAAATTGAAAAATACATTTTTAATGAAAAGCCGTCTTATCCGTTCGGAAGCTTTTGCATAAAGGCGGGGAATTCGTTCAACCGTGTAAACAGCTGATACAAGACGTGACAATACAGCCGCCTGAAAGCCGGAACCTGTTCCAATCTCGAGTACCTTATCAGAAGGTTCAGGGGCAAGCAGATATGTCATTAGTGCCACGGTTGAAGGTTTTGAGATGGTCTGACCAAAACCTATGGGCTGTGCATTATCTTCAAAAGCAAACCTTGCAAGAGCATCGTCCATAAACCAGCTTCTCGGTATTGTTTTGAATGCATTTATAATATGCGGGTCATTGTTGCAGTTTGGGGCTACAATGTTTTTTAGAAAACTCTCAGGTACCTTGTTTATCATAAAGTTATCTGTGTCCCTATTCCCGAATCCGTGAAAATCTCCAGAAGAACCGAGTGCAGTATTCTGCCGTCAACGATGTGAGCCTTGTTAATTCCTGCCTGCAATGCCGTAACTGCTGCATCTGTTTTTGGTATCATGCCTCCCTTTATGATTTTTTCATGTTTCAATCGGGGCACGTCATCAGTTTTAATAGAGGAGATCAGGCTTCCATCATTATCCAGTACACCGCGTACATCGGTCAGCATAATGAGTTTTTCAGCCTTTACAGCAGCTGCCACGGACCCTGCGACCAGATCTGCGTTTATATTGTAGGCTTCATAATCATCATCTATGCCAACCGGTGCAATTATAGGTATGAAATCTTTCGAAACAGCCTGAATAACATCAGCGTCCACTTCTTTTACTCTCCCCACATGTCCTATATCCATTATTTCCGGCGCTTGCAGAATGGTTGAATCATTCTCAACCATTAATTTTTCTGCTGTAAGGAGGTGACCGTCTTTACCTGAAAGACCAATTGCACTTCCGCCGTTTTTGTTTATAAGGTTCACAATATCTTTGTTTACTTTGCCGGCCAGCACCATTTCCACAACACTCATGGTTTCTTTATCCGTTACACGCATTCCCGAAACAAACTTTGTTTTTATACCCATCTTTTCCAGCATTTCAGCAATTTGAGGTCCGCCTCCATGGACAATAATGGGATTTATTCCCACGTATTTAAGCAGCACGATATCTTTTGCAAAATTGTTTTTCAGTTCGGTTTCCACCATTGCGCTGCCGCCATATTTCACAACTATTGTCTTGCCGTAAAATCTTCGTATGTAGGGTAAGGACTCAACCAATGTTGAAGCTTTTTCAATGAGCTTTTGCATTTAATGCCTCCGGAAAGAGTAAGCATCCGTGTAACGACCGGATTTTTTATAATATATTGTGCAGCTGCCAAAGTCAATTCAGGATTGACCTGGTGAGGTAAAGGTTGAGGTTAAAAAAGTTGAACTGGTTGAGTGGTTAATTTCTTGAGTGGGCATTCAACATTGAACGTTGAACCTTGAACTTTGAACTTTGAATCCGTTACGGATAACAGTTTTTAAAATTTATAAATTTTTGAGTGATGCCAACTGATGCCTGTTTGCCAAGTAAAAAGACATGTGATATAAGTTTCAATATGAATGATAAAATAAACAGCGAAATTTATGAAAAACTGGAGCTGTTGGGAATTAAATTTGGCGAACCGGATGAAAACAAACGGCAACTTTCAGCCCAATTTCATTTTAACGGAAACTTCGGTTTTTATCATATATCGGATGAAAGATGTGAATTTTTGATTCTTAAAGGCATTTTTAAAGATAATATCAGGTTATTGAAAGGTAAAATAGGGATCCAGCCGAAAAAGCTGTCTAAAATTGCAGACAGGTTATCAAATATAGAAAAAAATCTGGATTTCGCACCTGTCGTTAAATTTTTTATAGATGATGATATTTATATAAGCGATATCAGTAGAGACCCTTCTTCACAAGTAGAAAATCTTCAGAATTTTGATCCACGAAAAGTTCCGGCCAGCCTGTCGGAAGTGGAATTTTCGCTTCAGCACAGCGATTTTGCCAGAGATAAAAATCTTTATTTCAAAGGATTACTTTCGGAGCTTCTTCCGGAAACGCTTTCTCCGCTGAGCAGATCGATATTAAACGAATTACCTGATATACTGAACCCCATCTTTGCCCATGCCGGTTTTAAAACATATTCCCCGTCAGTGAAACTTATAGTCGGTAAGATGTATACAAATTTATCCAACTTACAGCTTGCTTTTAATACCATGGAAGCAGGTGATGATTTCCTAAAAATGAACTTTGCGCCGTCTCTTTACATGAAAAATCCCAGGAAGAAGTTTAAAAATCTCAATTTGGATTTGCTCGATATTCAAATTGACGAGATAGAAGCATACAGCCGGGAGCTTAGAGACAGTGTCCAGTCGGTAAGTTTCGAAAATCTGCATAACGGCACGCTCAGCGAGCACTTGGCTCTTTTCGCCATGCTTGGGCAGATGATATTTTTCAGACTCAGCAGTGTTTTTATCAAGATTCTGAGACGGGTGAAAAATTTGCAGCTGGCTGCGGAATTAATTTATAAAACCAGAGATTCAAATCTATTTGCAAAGTTAAGCGGCAAACGTGTTCCGAAATATTTCGATGTTTTTGCTCCTTATGCAGAATTTCCTGACGAAATAGGTTACGAAAAAAAATCTTTAGATGAAGTTACAGCTAAAATGGGTTTTTTTAAAAAGGCTCGTCATGGAGAAAATTTAAGACAAGCTGTCAAAGCTGCCCACAGATTTCTTGATAAACGGGACGAATTAATAATGACAGCTATAGATTATTTTGAAGCTGTGGACAAAGTCCTGCATGAAACCGGCAGAGAGCTTGTGGAGAAAAGACAGATAACAAAACCGGAACAGCTGTATTGGCTGGAGTTGAATGAAATAAAAAATATAAAGAAAAGCGACTATTATGGTAATATACCTTTTTCACTGTACTTCAAGAGTGTGCAGCATGAGCGTTACAAAGCTCAGTTCTCACCCAATCTCATCTATGAAAAAGATATCAACAGAATACCCGATATTTTTGATGGTTTGATTTCCAAATACAATAAGAAAACGGAAGTTTTATGCAGGGCACTGAATCCTGTGAAGGAAAAAACGTTCGTTTATAACGGGGAAAATATATCCACTCAAAGTGGTGTCGCTGTGTTTGGCAGGCTTCCATTTAGTGAGATTCCGATGTTAAAAGATATAGAATGGATAATTTGCGACTATGCCCCATTGTTATCTCTGCTTTTTGAATATGCCTGCATAACCGATAAAAGTCTTTACGCAGGGATGAACGGTAGTGAAGTATTTTTAAGAGGTAAAAAAATCACTTTAAATGAGGACCGGCTGGTTATCGAAAAAACGGATTGAATTGATAAAAATACGGTGTAATGATTAAAAAAACAAATTACGGCATGGTAAACTTTTTACCCTCAAGCCTTACTGTGAAAACGGGACACGGTGCTTTGCGGACAACGTTTTCTGCTGTTGATCCAAACAGTACATGTTCTATGCCGGTTCTCCCGTGAGTCCCGATAACAATCATATCGGCCTCAAAGTTTCTGGCTTCATTGATTATTTCAAGGAAAGGGGTGCCTTTCAGCAGCTTTGAGGAAAAATTTATTTCCGAAAGTTTGGGATATTTATCCAGAAAATTCTGCAGCTGTTCTTTTGCCCCTTTTTCAAGGTCGGTGCTCAGATTTCTGAAAGCTCCGTGAAGCATATGGGAGGAGACAAGTGCGGAATCATCGAATAGAATATGCACTATTTCCAGCTCAGCTTCAAATGCCTTTGCAAAGTTAACAGCATATTCCATCGCGTACTCAGACGTTTCTGAAAAATCTGTCGGGAAAAGAATTTTATCTATAAAACTCATAATGTCTCCTCCAATTTTTTATTTCAGTCAGCAGAATTTAAGGCATGCTGAACTGCTGGTCTTTATGACTCACTGTAAATACCGGGCAGGGTGCTTTGCGAACTACTTTTTCCGCTGTTGAGCCAAAAAGTACATGCTCAAGACCTGTCCTGCCGTGTGTTCCGATAATGATAACATCAGTATCTGTCTCTCTGGCTTCGTTGATGATCTCCAGAAAAGGAGTCCCTTTTAAAATTTTTGTCGTATGTTTGGTTTCAGAAAGCTCAGGATATTTGTTGATAAACTCGTCAAACTGTTTTCTGGCTGCTTCCTCGAGCTCTTTGTCAAGATTTTGGAAGGTTACCTGCGGCAGGTAAAAAGCTACAACCTGCGACTCATCAAAAAGCACATGCAGGATTTCCAGTTCTGCATCAAAACGTTTTGCAAACTCCAAAGCGTATTTCATTGCACATTCTGACGTTGACGAAAAATCTGTTGGAAAAAGTATCTTTTTTATAAATCCCATACTACCCTCCCTTCATTCTGTTATGCCTTATTTTGTTAATTCGTTAACCAAATGAATAAGTTCTTCTATATCAAACGGTTTTTCCATAATTTCCACGGCGCCCAGCTCAAAAGCTGCAAGCATATTTTCAATATTTCCGTAGGCAGTGACCACAATTACAGGTGTTTCATTATCAGCCATCCTTAACCTGTTTATAAACTGCATGCCGCCCATTTCCGGCATCATCAGATCCGTTATAATAATATTATAACTCTTATCCTTTAACCTATCAAATGCAATTTTACCGTTTTGGGCAGTATCCACCTGATGACCTTCATTAGCAAGGATAGAGCTTATGCCTTCAGCTGTTATTTTGTCGTCTTCAATAATCAATATATTCGGCATGGGCTATAGAGTATAAAGCTTGTTTATATTATTTTCCAAAGTGAGAAGCAGGCTTTTGTAGTCGATACCTTTTACTTTGCACACAGTGTAAGCGGTAAAAATAACATTTGCCGGGACATTCTGCTTCCCTCTGAAAGGCATAGGGGAAAGATATGGACAGTCTGTTTCCACAAGAAGCCTGTCTAACGGGATATATTTTAAAGCGTATCTGAGCTCTTCAGCTTTTTTATATGTTAAATTGCCGGCAAAAGATATAAACAGACCGGCATCCAATGCCCATTTCATAAGATCTTTATCTCCGTTAAAACAGTGGACTATCCCGCCGTAATTTTTCTTTCCTGCTATCGGGGCTGCAACGTCAATCAGATCCTTTGTGGCTTCTCTGTTATGTATTATAAACGGCAATTTTTCTGAAACAGATAAGTCTAAAAAGATTGCAAAAACATCTTTCTGGATATGTTTAGGAGAATGATTTCTGAAGTAATCCAGTCCTATCTCGCCAACAGCCACCACTTTTTCTTCTTTGAGGATATTTATAAAAAAATCGATGTCTGAATGATTGAATTCGGAGGCGTCGTGTGGATGTATGCCCGCAGATGCAAAAATATTTTCATATTTGTCAGCTAATTTTACGGCTTTTGAGGAATCTTTTTTGTTAATTCCTATTGTTATAAAACGCTCTACACCTGCTTTTGAAGCCTCTTTAAGGTGATAATCTATATCTTTGACCAGCTCCGGAAAATGCAGGTGGGCGTGTGTATCTGTTAAAAACACACCTTCCTCTGCACATGTTTTTACAATGTTCAAAAAGGAGCTTAACTCCTCACCGTTTCTCTTTTTAATAAACATTGTGCCCTTTACTTAACAGGACTGCCGGCTTTAACATTTTCATCAATTTCAATCAGAAAATGTCTGTCATCCCCCGAAGCTGCCAAAACCATGCCTTCTGATTCCACTCCCATTAATTTGGCCGGCTTTAAGTTTGCCACTACAGCCACTTTTTTGCCTATCAGATCTTCCGGTGCGTAAGTTTTGGCAATACCTGCAACAATCTGTCTGTTCTCAGTGCCCAGATCCACCTGCAGTTTTAAAAGTTTGTCCGATTTTTTTACCTTTTCGGCGGCAAATATCTGACCGACTTTGATTTTCATTTTGGAAAACGTTTCAAAATCGATTAACTCTTCAACTTTCTGCTCTTCTTTCTCTTTATCCTGAAGGGTTTTCACATCTGCCAGTATTTCTTTTTCATCCAGTCTCGGGTATAGCTGCTTTATTTCGCCTAATCTTATCCCCGACTCAAGCGTCCTTGCTTTTTTAAGTTCTCTAAAATCGCTTTTGTAGATATCTTTTTCAGTATTAAGCTGTTTTCTCATATTAACGGATGTTTCCGGTATAAAAGGATACAGCATGAGAGAAAGAGCTCTCAGGCCGTCCAGTACACAATAAAGGACTGAGCCCAACCGTCCCCTTTTGCTTTCATCCTTTGCCAGAAACCATGGAGTGGTTGTGTCCACATATCTATTGAGGAATCCCACAAGCTCCCAGATACTTGAAAGGGCCTTGTTGAAGGCGAGCTCTGAAATCTGTGCATCCATTTTTTCAAAAGTTTCTTTTATTGTGTCTGCCAGCTCTTCGTCCAGACTTTCAGGATCCGTATACTCCGGTATTATACCGTCAAAATATCGGTTTACCATACCCAGCGTTCTGTTCAGCAGATTGCCCAAATCATTTGCTAAATCACTGTTGATTCTATGAATCAGAGCTTTAAATGAAAAGTCTCCGTCCAAACCGAACGGTACTTCTCTCAGGAGAAAGTATCTGATTGGATCCACGCCGAATTTATCGGCCAGCCAATAAGGGTCTATTGCGTTTCCAAGCGATTTGGACATCTTCTGACCTTCCACAGTCCACCACCCGTGGGCAAATACGCTTTTCGGCAGATCAACTCCGATACTTAAAAGCATTGTCGGCCAATAGACCGTATGAAAGCGGAGGATATCTTTGCCGACAATATGAAAATCGCCGGGCCAGTACTTGTCAAACATTTCACTTCTTCCAGGATACCCAAGAGCTGAAATGTAGTTGGTCAGAGCATCTATCCATACGTAGATAACATGTTTTTCATCTCCGGGTACGGGAACACCCCATTTGAATGAAACCCTGCTGACGGATAAATCTTTCAGACCTTCTTTTATGAATGATATGATTTCATTGCGCCTTGACACCGGTTTAATGAAATCGGGATTTTTCTCTATATGCTCCAATAATTTGTCCTGATATTTCGACATTCTGAAGAAGTAGCTTGGCTCCTTCAGCTTTGTTGTTGGTCTGCGGCAGGAGGGGCAGCAGTTTCCGTCGAGAAGCTGTGTTTCAGTCCAGTAGGTTTCACAGGGGGTACAGTACCACCCTTCATATTCACCAAGATAGATATCGCCGTTTTCTTTCATTTTTGTGAAAACAGCCTGTACCGTTTTCTGGTGATATTCCTCGGTGGTTCTGATAAAGTGATCATTGGATATATTCAGTTTTTCCCAGAGATTTTTAAATCGTGTAACCACATTATCCGCCAGTTCTTTCGGGGTAAGATTTTTATCTGCTGCAGCATGCTCTATTTTTTGCCCGTGTTCATCCGTTCCCGTCAGAAAAAATACATCATATCCGGCCAGACGTTTGTAGCGGGCGATTGTATCTGCAGCCACAGTGGTATAAGCGTGGCCGATATGGGGAACATCGTTTACATAATAGATGGGTGTACTGACGTAAAAAGTTTTTTGACTCATATTTTCCCTCCGGCATCTTCGTCTACAATATCTGTTAATTCAACAAAATCTTCCGATTCGGCCTCAAACTCTTCATACAAATCTTTTTCATACATCAGGCAGCACATAAGTCTGCCGCATACCCCGGAAATTTTACCCGGATTCAGTATAAGGTTCTGATCTTTTGCCATTTTTATAGAAATATTGTCAAATTTCCGAAGAAAAGTGGAGCAGCAAAATTCTTTACCGCAAATCCCGAAACCTCCAAGAATCTTTGTGGCATCCCTTACTCCCACCTGTCTGAGTTCAATGCGGGTTTTGAATTCTCTGGCAAGATCTCTAACCAGCTGCCTGAAGTCAATACGCCCTTCAGCAGTAAAATAAAAGGTCAGCCTTGTTTTATCCAGTGTATATTCTGATTTTAACAATTTCATCTGCAAATCGTGTGAATTTATCATCTCTTTGCATATTTCAAAGGTTTTCTGCTCCTCTAACCGGTTTTCTTCAAGCCTGTTTAAATCTTCCTCTGTGGCCTTTCTGAGTATTTTTTTCATTCCCTGTTCATCAGAAACGCTTATTTCACGAGGGGGTACGATAACGATGGCTATGTCTTCACCTTTCTCTGTTTCAATGACGGTAAAATCGCCTCTCTTCAAATCGACGTTGTTACTTAAGAAATCATATATTTTTCCGGCTCTTTTAAAAGCCACTCCTGTTGCTTTAACGTTTTTCACTTAAAACCTCTTCTGCCTTAGTTAATAGATACATTTTTGCCATTTCAATGTTCACATTATACTCAAGTCGTTTGATAACCAATAAAAGGTCATTCATAAAATTGAGTAAAGTATCGTCATATGTTGTTTTATAGCTTTCCAGTATGTTTATGTAAAGGTTAAAAACATAGTTTTTGACTTCATCCCTGTTTTTAAGCCTGAGTACGGAAGTCAAAACATTTTCAAAGGTCATATCCCTGAAAGTTTCACCTGGTTCCGTGTTCTGTTCCATTAGATAAATGGCAGTTTCCACTGAGCCTGATGCCATCTGTGAGATGCTGTTTACCGTTGCGGTTTCATATCCCTTTTGAGTCAAAATATGAGCCAGTTCTTCACTTTTAAGACGGCCGAATTTAACTTCAATACATCTTGATTTTATTGTGGGCAGCAGTGATGCCTCTTTATGGGTTACAAGAATGAATACCGTAGTGGGGGAAGGCTCCTCCAGTGTTTTTAGAAAACTGTTGGCCGCATCGCGTGTCATAAGATGTGCATTATTTATGATAAAAAATTTATATTTGCCAAAATATGGGGAAATATGTGCGTCAGAAGCAAAATTGCGAACTCTGTCTATCTTTATCGTTTCATCGTCTATTATTCTGATATCAGGGTTATTTGCCTGCCTGGCAAGTGTGCACGAGCTGCATTCGCACTCTTCGAATGCCTTCCCGTTTAAACAAAGTGCTGATCGGGCAAGTTCTTCTGCGAAAAGTTTTTTGCCTATTCCGCTTTTACCGCAGAAAATGTAGGAGTTGAGCAGGCTTTTGTTTCTGATAATATTTGTAAATATGTCCTTTTCTCTTGAGTGCCCTGTGATCAAAACTGCACCTTTTGTTTAAGTTTTATAATATTCTATCCAACTGTTGCATGATATCTTTATGCACATCGTTAAATGGCCTGTTCCCGTCTATTATCACAGTGTCTTTGTGATTTTCAGCGTACCAAAGGAAACCTTTGCGCACACGTTCAAAAAATTCCAAAGGCATTTGTTCAAACTTGCCTTCCTGATGCATACGAAAATCCCTTTCCAGTCTTTTCCTGGCTCTGGCAATGGCTGTGTCAACATCAACATCGATTATAATGCTCAAATCAGGCATTCTGTTAATTGTACGGGCAGTTAAATATCCCAGCATTTCACCGTCCAGGTTTCTGCCGAAAATCTGGTAAGCGTATGTAGACATAAGAAATCTGTCGCATATTACGATATTTTCTCTGTCAGTTTCAGGTATTACGATTTTATTCTGATGTTCTCTTCGATCTGCACAATATATCAAAAGCTCAGTTAACGGATCTAAATCGTATTCACTTGATATGAGCAGGTCTCTGAATACATTACCGGCTTTCGTCCCACCGGGCTCTTTTGTGAGTACTATTTTCCTCTGTTCAACACCTCCCGGTTTTTGAAGGGATCTTTCTCTCAGGTTTGCAGCCAGTTTCCGGGTTTGCGTGGATTTACCGCAGCCGTCTATTCCGTCGATTGTAATAAAAATTCCTTTATTGTTCTGCACAGTCGGTTTTATCTCCCTGTAGTTTGGATATGGCGTGTTCTATAGTATTGATTAATACGTTAAAATTTTCCACAGCTCCTTTGGGGCTGCCGGGAAGATTTATTATGAGTGAATTTTTTCTGCAGCCGCATACAGCTCTGGAAATCAAAGCATGGGGGGTTTTTTTGAAGCTTTCCATACGCATGGCTTCTTCAAAACCAGGCAGGCGTTTTTCGATAACTGCAATAGTAGCCTCCGGTGCTATATCTCTCGGTGAAAGGCCTGTGGAGCCGTTTGTTAGTATAAGGTCAAACTCCTGCATGTCGCAGAAATCTTCCAACTGGCTTTTTAACTGGTCTTCTTCATCGGCTATCAGAGTTTTACGAATAAAAGCCGTTTCAAAGCGGTCCTTTAATAATTTTTCCAGTGCCGGCGCGGTTTCGTCAACACGTTCACCTCTGCTTCCTTTATCACTTAAAGTAATAATACCTACCGATAAACCTTTTTTTGGTAAAACCGATATTGGATCATCCACCTTTAAGGTGCCTGAAGACAAAATTTCAGCAAATATCCCCTCTCTCGGCATAATGCAGTCGCCGGCCTGAAAGTAAATGGCGCATCTGTTATGGCAGATTTTCCCTTTTTGCGAAATGACGAATTTTACATCGCCGGATTGCAATATGCTCCCCACAGGCAGCTTGCATAAATCTATGCCTTCCGTGGTTATATTCTCTGCAAAATCACCGCTTTTTACATCAAGACCGAGATTTTTCATTTTCTCTATACTTTCAACTGCCAGAAAACTGACCTGTCTGTGCCAGCCGCCGGCATGGGCATCACCCTGGATCCCGTAGTTTTTTAATACTTCCACAGACTCAACATTATCTTTTCTTACACCCTTCTCACTACTTACGGATAAACTGTAAATTTTTTCCATTTCAAGCCTCATCGTAATTTTATGGTATTCATTCTTTTTTGTATTTCTGGGGTATGTTTAAGTTAGAAAATAATGAACTGAATGTCAACTGTAGTCGATGTTGACTTTTCTGTTATTCACAGTCAGCCGATTTTCCACAAAGAGTCTGACTGCTTCAGGGTATATTTTATGTTCTTCTTTCAGAATTCTTTCTGATACATTGTTGAGGGTGTCGTTTTCCTTTATTTCGACAGCTTTTTGCAGAATAATGGGTCCGTGATCCAATTCTTTATCCACAAAGTGAACTGTGCATCCGGAAATTTTAACACCGTATTCCAAAGCCTGTTTCTGTGCGTTTAGACCGGGGAATGCGGGAAGGAGGGAAGGGTGGATATTTATAATTCTATTTTTAAATGTATCCACAAATTTTGCCGAAAGGAGCCTCATATAACCGGCTAAACATACCAGATCTATTCCCCTGGATTTCATAATATCAATGATTTCTGTATCATAAGCTTCTCTGCTCTTATATTGAGTGGGGGCTACAAAGTAAGAGTTTAAACCGTTGTCTTTGGCAAACTGTAAACCGGGAGCTTCAGCTTTGTTGCTGACAACAGCCGTTATCCGTGTATTTTTAATATGACCGGTTTCTATGGAGTTGTATATCGCTTTGAAATTGCTGCCCCGGCCGCTTAAAAGCACTGCAATATTTTTCAAAAGTCCACTCCGCTGATCCGGACTTCGTTGTTTGTTGTGATTTTTCCTATTTCATATGCCGCTATTTGAGTGTTTTGCAGAAATTGTTTAAAACCTTCAGCATCAGTATAATCAATCACCACGATCATACCTATACCCATATTAAAAACCCTGTACAGTTCTCTTTCTTCACCACTGTATAAGTTTTTAATAAATTTATAGCACTGCAGTTCCGGAATTTTCTCCCTGTATATATCCGCTCCCACTCCTGAAGGAAGAATTCTCGGAATGTTTTCATAAAATCCACCGCCGGTTATATGAGCCAGACCCTTTATATTTAGTCCGGCACCTAATATTTCCATTATTTCTTTTACATATATTTTTGTGGGCTCAAGGAGCATCTCACCGATACTTGTTCCTTCTATCGCTTCATCATCGAATGAATGGCCTGACTCTTTTATCAGTTTTCTTAAAAGGGAATAACCGTTACTGTGAAATCCTGTGGAGGGCAGTCCGAACACAACGTCTGAATCTTTTATATCTGAGCCGTCAATAACCTTTTCTTTATCCATAATTCCCACTGCAAATCCTGCAAGATCGAAATCTTTATCACTGTACATGCCGGGCATTTCAGCCGTTTCCCCGCCGAGAAGGGCTACATCTGCCTCTCTGCAGCCTGCAGCAATACCTTTAACAACTTCAGACATATTTTTTATGTTTAGCTGTGAAGTGGCCAGGTAGTCCAAAAAAAACAGGGGCTTAGCCCCCGGTACTATCAGATCGTTAACGCACATCGCCACAAGGTCTATGCCGACTGTGTCAAACTTCCCCGTCTCGATTGCAACTTTCAGCTTTGTACCGACGCCGTCTGTGCTGGAACATAAAACAGGATTTTTTATTTGACCAACGGCTTCGGCTATATCGTAAAAACCTGCAAATCCGCCTATATCACCGGGTACATTTTTATTTAAGGTACTTTTTACAAAAGGTTTTATTTTATTTACAAAATCGTTCCCGGCGTCGATGTCCACTCCGGAAGATTTATAATCCATATTACTGATTTTCCTGCCCGCCTTTTTTCAACCGCTCAATTTCTTCCAGGATAAGTTTTTCGGATAAATCAGGAACAACTTCCCAGATTACCTTTTCAAGGTTTTCCCTTAGTGACTCTCTTACAACATCTTTTAAGAAATCCTCACCAAAAGCTTCTTTTATGGAATTTTTTATCATTGTTTCATCTAATTCATGTTTATAATCATCCATGACACTCTTCAAAGCGGATACAAGCATTTCTTTATTTAAGCCGGTTGCGCCTTCTTCCGTTTTTTCCACCCTTTCTTTTGTTTCCGCTACACTACTTTCCGGCTCATATGCCTGAGAAAAGGTTTCCTCTTCCGGTGAAATTTCTTCAGGCTCTGCAGAAGGTTCTTTTTCCCGGATTTCTTCCTGCTCTTCTTCTTCTGCTTCCTCAACAATATCATCCAGTGCTGAGCTTAACTCGTTTGACCCCTCTTCCGTTTCTTCACTTTCGATATCTCCGCTCATTTCTATAGAGGAAGCTTCCTCTGTAGGCTCCTGTTCCTCTTCTTCTGCTTCAAGGTCATCGAAGATATCTTCGAATGATTCCTCTTTTACTTCTTCACCAAAATCTGTCTTCGGTTCTTCAGTTTGTTCTTCTGTTTCTATATCTTCGAAAATTTCCTCTTTTTCATCTTCTCCAAAGAATTCATCCTTTATCCCACCGGTTTCAGCTTCAGTAGTTTTATCTTCTGTGTCAAAAGAGGGTTCTTCTTCAGGTTGGGTTGTTTCAGGCTTAGTATCGAAAGTTTCGCCTAAGTCTTCCTCTTTTTCCTGTCCCTCTGCGCTGGAATCTGCAAATGGTTCAGCGGCAACGGAAGGTTCTTCTTTATGCTCCGTTGTTTTCGTTTCAGAGTATTCCTCTTCGCTTTCACCTTCAGACTTTTCTTCCGTCTCTTCTGTCTGAGAAAGCTCCTGAGTGTACTCATTTAGTTTTTCCTCAAGAGAGCTTGAGTTAAAGGGTTTTACTAAAAAGCCGTCAGCCCCTAAGCGTTCTACTTCGGCTTCACCAATTTTGTCGAAAGCCCCGACCAACAATAATACATTGGCTTCGGGTGCTTCGTTTTTGATTTTTCCGATAAAATCAGATGTCTTTACATTTTCCAGTTTATTGTCAAGGAGAATAATATCGGGGTGAAATTCTTTCAGCTTACTCTCTGCGTCTTCTGCCGAAAAAACTTTGCTCACTTCGAACTGGGTGCTGTCTATGGAAAGGTCGATAACTCTGTGAATCGTTATACTGTCGTCAATCAGTAATATTTTGCTGCTCATGGTCAACCCCTATAATTTTTTCTACATCTATTAAATAGCAGGTTTCATTGTTCTCAGATTTTACTGCTCCTAATATAGGTTTTACCATAAATAATTCTTTTTCAAAAGGAATTATTTTATCAGCATTTTCAATTGATTCGACCTTTTCCACCTGGAGCGCAACAATATTCTGTTCGTGCTCAATGAAGATTATATCACCTTTCTCTGTTTCTTCATCAAAGAAGAGTGAACCAAAATTAACCACCTTAAAATCGTCCAGTTCTCCCTTGATTTCCTTGTAGGGGGCTATGTGTAAAACATTTTTAATATCAACAAGAAATTTGTAATCGTTGTCCCTAAACGTTAGCCCTTTCAATCATTACTCCCTTAACTTTTTTCATAATCGATTGTTCGCGTATCGGTTTTATTATAAACTCATTAGCTCCGAGCTCCATTGCTTTCATTCTGTGTTTTTCTGTTGCCCGGGATGTTAATACGAAAATGTGCGTCAGATTATCTCCCTTAATTGTTCTGATATGCTCTATAAGCTCATAACCGTTCATAGAGGGCATTTCAAGATCTGTAATTACCAGATCGTAACGTTTGGTTTCGAGCTTTCTCAGTGCGTCCACACCGTCAACGGCTTCGTCAACATAGTATTCGTCCGAAAGCAGTTTTGTTAGATATTTTCTCACACTTATTGAGTCATCCACAACAAGGATACTGTTGGAGATATAATTGATGCCTTTGGTTTTTTTCTCAGAGCCGGTGTCCCTTTTATATGTAATAGTACCGCTTTTTGTTTCCATAAGTTTTATCGTATCGATAATAAATCTTACTTCTCCCTGGGGACCTATATTTGCACCTGCAAAGTAAGAAAGGCCGCTGAGAAATCTGCCCATTTTTTTGGTAACTGCTGTTTCCCTGCCAATGAGCTCATCAACGGTTAATACATAACTTTTTCGGGGGCCGTCCACCAGTATTCCAATATTTCCTTCTTTGAAACTTGCCTGAGAAGTCTGTTTAATAAGTGTTCCCAGATCGTGAATTTCATAAATGTCACCACGTACTTCATAAAAAAAGTGGTTTCCTATTTTTCTGATTTCATCCGGATGAATTTCAAATGTTTCATGAACACCTATAATAGGAATTGAAAACAACTGTTTGTTTTCTCTCAGAATAAGATAGTCAGCTATTAAAAGTGTAATGGGGACATTTAATATAAATGTGGTGCCTTTGCCTTTTTCGCTGTTTACATAGATTGAACCGCCTAAAGATTCAATTTTTCTCTTCACGGCATCAAGTCCAACTCCTCTGCCGGACACATCGCCGGCGCCCGATTTCGTGGAAAAGCCCGGGTGGAATATTAAATCCATTACTTTATCGGCTCTCATATTATCGGCGTCATATCTGGCTAAAATCCCCAATTCAACAGCTTTATTTTTCAGCTTTACCGGATCTATACCTTCACCGTCGTCTGAAATTTCAAATACAATTATGTTACTTTCTCTGCTTGCACTGAGATTAATTATACCTTCTTCGTTCTTGCCGGATTTTTTTCTCGTTTCTCTGTCTTCAATACCGTGTGAGACAGCATTGCGGATGATGTGTATAATCACCTCGTTAAGTGCGTCAATAAGGGATTTGTCGAGTTCAATACTTTCACCGGCTAAATTAATGTTCACCAGCTTGTTTTCGGAAATTGAAGCTGTCCTTACCGTCCTGAGCGCGATATTAAAAAGCCTGTCCACAGGAACCATTCTAATATCTGTGAGGTTTCTCTGGAGAGAATCTGTGATTTTTCCGATGTAGTCTGTTTCTTCTGTAAAGTAAGTGAAATTGGTAAGTATATCGTTGATAATTGTTACAATATCATTACCGATCTCAGCCAATCTTCTGGAAAAAATGTTAAAGTCATCATACCTGTCGAACTCTGTTTCACTGAAATCTGCAAATGTTGAGTCCTCAGCAGGCAATTCTCGGAGATTTTCCATAGAGTATGCATATTTTTCTTCAAATTCTTTGATGATATTCATAAGCCTGTTTTTGGTATACTCAAGGTCTACGCCGAGATTCTTAAGTGCATGTACCCTGTCCACCTGCCTGTTTTTGTTGGTGATCAGTTCCCCGACAAGATTTAACAGATTGTCCAGCCTCTCCAGACGAATCCGAATAAACTCATCTGAGTATGAGGTGTCTAATGTTGTATTATATTTTTCATCTGCTTTTTCAAGTATCGTTTTTCTCGTCGGAGATTCTCCGTTTCCTATTTCTTCCTCTTTTCCTTCAGCTTGTTCCAAATTTTCGAAGTCAGCTTCTTTAGTTACGGCTTCACCGGTTTGCTTGTCTGATTCTTCCTGTTTTTGTTCAGATGAAATGTAGTTTTCAAGCATGTTTTCAAAATCTTCTGTTTCCTGTTCGTTGAGATCTCTTTTGTTTTTATTAATAAGTCCGTTGAATTTTTCTACAAAATCGAGGAGAAAAGTTACAAGTTTCGCGTCCGGGGTAATGTCTCCTTTTCTTAGCTGATCAAGGGTATCTTCCAGTGAGTGTGCAATGGAAGCAACGTTCTTAAAACCTACCATTGCAGCCGAGCCCTTGATGGTATGGGCACTCCTGAAAAGCTCATCGATTACAGACCAGTTTCCCGGATCCCGCTCAAGCACAAGGAGACCATTCAGTATGGCCTCAAAGTGCTCTGCACTCTCCATCAGAAAGAATTCTACCAGTTCCTTTTTGTTTATTTTAGCCATAATTTACACTTTAAATTTATTAACTGCCTCTTTGAACATATCTGCAAGCTGAGACAGTGTTGAGACTGTCATATTAGTCTTTTTAACGTCTTCAGCTGTAGTTTCGGAGATTTCCCTGACTCTTTCTATACCGGCGGCAACTTCCTCAGCTTCGTTGTACTGCCTTTCAATATCTGTATAGATACTGTTGATTGAGTTTTTGGCGTTATCCAGTGACTCATTAATTGTTTTAAGTGATTCACCAGTGTTTTCAGCCATATCCGAACTCTTTTCAACGTTCACTGTACTTTCTTCAACGAGCTTAACGGTATCAGCGGTCTCAGTCTGTATCCCTTTAATCAAATCGGCGATTTCTTTTGTAGCAGTGTTACTTCTCTCGGCAAGCTTTCTGATTTCATCAGCAACAACAGCAAAACCATGTCCGTATTCACCTGCTCTTGCGGCCTCAATAGCTGCGTTTAAAGCAAGAAGGTTGGTCTGGTTGG
>Ga0208153_100062_pt1 | contig 52337 bp, 49 predicted proteins | sample Wag42014_10_18_FD_187331 | JGI IMG/M metagenome (GOLD analysis project Ga0208153, IMG submission 187331) | Deep subsurface shale carbon reservoir microbial communities from Ohio, USA - Utica-2 Time Series 2014_10_18 (SPAdes) (version 2) ... | reverse complement strand
ATAATTTCTCGCATCTTGTTGAAGAATTCGGACTGGTGCTTCCCGGAATAACAACGAGTCTGCAAAAACTGGGTACATTAAGCATCTTATATGCTGACTTTAACGTTACACCGGTAATTTCAAGTGCGGCAGCTGTTTTCTCTCTTCAGAGTGTTTTTATGGCAGGATTTGCGTCCGTTTCACTTTACGTACTAAAAAAACGAAATCTGCTGAACAAATCCGGCAGGATATTCATAGCAGTCAGTTTTATACTGCTTAGTATACTTCTCGTATATGTTTTAAGCTTGCCAATGGCCGGAGGGCATGTACATTAGTTGGAGGTAGTTGAGGTTGTAGGCGTTGTAGGGGTAGTAGGGGTAGTTGAGGTGCCAAATAAGGAGGATAAAAATGGCTGGAAAAACAAATACAGAAACAGGAAAAGTCGTTAAAATAAATGGTGACAAAGCAACAGTCAGATTTGCGAAAACATCAGCCTGTTCTCATTGCGATCACAAAGACTCCTGCAACAGTGAAGGAGAGGATTACATGTTTATTGAACTTGATAACACCATAGATGCAAAAGAAGGCGAAACAGTTGAAGTGGCAGCCTCTGTGAAAAGCACATACAAAAACGGATTTATTGTATATATTCTCCCGTTAATTGTTGTGTTGATATCCGCCGGTATAGGTAATTTCTTCGATAAAAAGCTGGGAACGGGATTTATTACGCCGGTGACGGCAGTTGTGTCAATTGTTTTATATTTTGCAATACTGCATCTGATTTATAAGAATAAAAAATCGGAACTTGCTCTTCAAAGACCCGGTAGAAAAAATGTCCAGGGATGCAGTCACTGCGGATAAAAGACTTGAAAATATCACAAAAGATGATAAAATAACACTTAAATCATCGTATTAGTGATAAAGGAGTGAAGTTTGAAAAAGGTTATTGTGGCAATGAGCGGCGGAGTGGACAGTTCTCTTGCCGCTGCTCTCATGAAAGATGAGGGGCATGATGTTACAGGTATTACCCTGAAACTTTTTGAAGATCAGGAAAAATACCTGGAAGATGCATCAAAGATGGCGGATTACATTGGAATAGACTGGTATATGGCGGATTATTCAGAAGACTTTAAAAACAACGTTATCAGCTACTTTACAAACACGTACAAACAGGGGAGAACTCCCAATCCCTGTGCTTACTGCAACCGTTATTCAAAATTCAGTTACCTGATAAGTGAAATGAAAAGAATCGGAGCAGATATGGTGGTGACCGGCCATTATGCGGATACCGCTGAACTTGACGGTATCTTGCATGTAAGAAAGGCTGATGATCCCAAGAAAGATCAATCGTATTTTCTATCTTTGCTGACGGCTGATCAGATAAAATATCTGCACTTTCCCCATGCCCATAGGACAAAAACTGACGTAAGAAAAATTGCAGGTGAATACGGGCTTCAGGTCAGCGACAAAAAAGACAGTCAGGAGGTCTGCTTTCTGGAAGGCGGAGATTACAGAGATTATCTCTCAAAATTTGTGCCACTGGATTACGGCAAAGGAAACTTCATCCTTAACGGCCGGATTATCGGAGAACACAAAGGAATACTTAACTATACCGTCGGTCAGAGGAAAGGGCTCGGCATAAGCTATCACGAACCCCTCTATGTAAAATATATAGATCCTCATACCTGCAATATCCAGCTTGGATCAAGAGAGAACGTATTTTTCAAAAAAATAAAGGCAATAAACTGCAATTTTGTAAAAACCCCCCCGACAAAATTCACTGCCAAAGCCAAAATAAGGTACAGAATGACAGAACAAAAATGCACAGTGGAAGTCAAAGATAATGAAACTGTTTTTGTTAATTTTGAAGATGAAAGGTTTGCGCCTGCCCCGGGGCAGATATTGAGTATCTATGACGGAGACTTTGTATTGGGAGGCGGATTTATAGATGAAGTATTTTAACGATTACAAAAGCTGCATAGTCGCCTTAAGCGGAGGAATAGACAGTGCCGCGGTACTGAAACTGGCTGTGGATGAACTGGGAACAGATGACGTTGCTGCGGCCACCTGTGTCAATCCCCACGTTTTTAATTATGAGATAAGAAATGCAGAGCTAATCGCAAATGCCCTTGGGGTAAAATGGTATACTTTCACATCAACTCCTTCAGAAGAATTTTTCGAAAATGTGACCGACAAATGCTATTATTGCAAGAAATCGGTCATAGGTGAAATTTTTAAAATTGCAGAGAAATACGGATATCAGGCCGTTTGTGACGGAAGCAACATAGACGATCTCGATGACTACAGACCGGGCATGAAGATATTAAAAGAATACGGTGTTTTTTCCCCTCTTCTTGAAGCCGGAATGGACAAAAAGGATGCCGAAACGATTGCAGGAAAAATCGATCACCCGGACATTTTTTTCAATACGGAATCGTGCGCCGCCACCCGTATCAAAACCGGCCGGATTACCGAAGTACGGCTTGAAAACATTGAAAAGATCGAAGACAAACTCAGATACAACTATCCCGGAATACGCGTCAGGGACTACGGAGAAACCGCTAAGATAGAATTCAAAATCAAGAGAAGTTTAACTGAGCTGGACAGGGAAGTAATAGACAACGTTGTGGGAAAGTTTTTTGAAAAGGTGGAGTTTGAGTAGTTTAGAGGTAGTTGAAGGTATTTGAGGTATTTGAGGTATTTGGAGGTAGTTGGAGGTAGTTGGAGGTAGTTGAGGTTTTTAAAGGTAGTTAGAGGTTGTTGAAGGTCAGCCCGCTCCGCTGCCTGCCTGAACACATTCAAGAGGGCAAACATTGAACGTTGAACCTTGAACTTTGAACATTATAAGGAGCATATATGAAAAAAATTAACTTCAGATGGATGATTTTACCGATTTTGATAGCCGGCGCATTCTATCTTACGGCCTGTACTGACAAGACGGATGTGGATACCGGAAGCTTTATAACAATGGACAAAGCAGATTACACCGATTTTCTTGAAAAGAATAAAGGCAAAGTGGTGCTGGTAAATGTTTTTGCATCATGGTGTCCTTCCTGCCAAGCCGAGATGCCGTTGTTAAATAACATTTACTCGGACTTTAAAAGTGACAACTTTGTAATGATAGGTATTTCGATTGACAAAAAGATGAACGATCTGAGTAAATTTATAAAGGAATATAATATCGATTTCCCTGTATATCTGGGTTCTGACGACCTTATGACATATTTAAACGTAACCGGTGTGCCTGAAACGTTTCTATACGATAAAAAAGGCAAACTTGTAAATAAAACAATCGGCCCGATTAATGAAAACTATAGCGAAAAGTTCAAAAACCTACTTTAAGATGGCGCTTTCAGGATGTTTCCTTTTGTATTTAAGATAGAGAACAAAAAAATGCTGTTCATTGGAGGCGGAAAGGTAGCTGAAAGAAAAATACTTTCTCTGTTTTCTTTTTCGAAACCTTTTATAAAAATTGTGGCTCCTCAGATCACTAAAATGTTAAAAAATCTTTTTAATGACAACAAAATTGAGTGGGAAAAAGAAACATTTGTTCAGAAAAAAGAATTTTTGTCATTCGACTATATTTTTATTTGCACCGATAAAAGGGAAATAAACGAAGAAGCTGCGGATTTTTTTATTAGTTTTCAAAAAGAAATAAACGTATGTGACAGTAAAGAAAAATCGACTTTTTTCATGCCTGCTGTCACAAAATTTGAAAATGCAATAATAGCCGTAAGCACATCAGGCAAAGAGCCCGCTTATGCTAAAAATCTCAAAAATAAACTGATAGAGATGTTAAGCGAAAAAAGGCTCCGATAAACAACCTATATCAGTGGTACACTCAAGAGGGGTTTCAGTTGATCTTAAGGCTTCTCCTATAAAAACAACAGCGGGAAACGATATGTCGTACTCATCAAAATTACTATAAAAGGACAGCAGATTGTCAAACAGTATTCTTTCCCCTGCGTTTTCCAGATCTTCACCAACAACAACGGGTGTATCATTTGGAAGACCGTGTTCAATAAGCCTTTCTGCGATATATTTCATGTTTTTCACTCCCATATAAACGGCAATTGTCATGCCAAGCTCAACGAGAGCTCGCCAGTTATACTTATCATCAATATTACCACGGCTTTTATGTCCGGTAATAAATACGACCCCTGAAGAAACATCTCTCTTAGTCAGCACAGCTTTGATTTTGGCGGAAAAAGCTGAGGCTGTAGTAACACCCGGCACAATCTCAATAACAGCTCCGCAATCCCTGCCTGTTTCTATTTCTTCGGCAGCCCTTGAAAAAATGGAAACATCACCGCTTTTCAATCTTACTACATTAAAATCCATTAAAAGATATTTTCTGATCAACTGATTAATATATTTCTGATTATGCTTGTTTTGATAGGGAATTTTTCCTGCATTTATTTTAAGCCCCGAAGACTTTTCAAGTATATCGGTATCAATGAGTCTGTCATACAAAATGACATCAGCCGCCTCCAACCTGTTAAGCCCTCGAATGGTTATAAGGTCGCTGCTGTTTCCCGCTCCTATTAATGTCAGCTTGCCCATTTAATTCCACCTTTAATTTTTCTTTATTTTTAATGACCAGTAATTACCTATCTTTTCCTTACCTACTATTTCATGCCCCTCACCCTCCACAGACCTTGGAACATTGGCAATTGGAGCACCGTCATCAAGATACACTTCCAGGATTTCACCTTTCTTCATTGACGACAAATCGACTTTAATCCTAACAAAATTCAAAGGGCAGGCTACTCCGCGGTAATCCTTGAAATTTATACTGTCACTGTCACTTCCACTGACCTCTGCAGCAGCAAAACCGAGATTATCATCGAGACTTCTGTAATAAGTGAGCGCATAATCTGACAATTCCAGTATCATTTCCTTGGTTTCTTTGCTTGAAAACGAGTCTTTCAGTAAAAAGTCGGCAGTATTCAACTGTTCATCATTTAAAATATTCTGATACTCTTTTTTATAAATATCCACCAGTTTATTAACGCTGTCTGTATCGTACCCTTTAAGTAGAACAAATATATTCACAGATTTAAGTAATATGTCGTACAGATACTTATGTTCTGATCCTTTATCATTGTCTTTTTCCAAAAGCTGTTTCGTTTTCCGGATAGATTTCAGGTATGAGTCTATTAAATCCATAAGACTTGCAGAGCATTCACCCTGGCCTATATCCTCTGTGCTGAACATTTCATCGGAACCCCAGTCGTAATAAAAGGAAAAATCCTCATCATAAGAAGGAACGTAGCTGTACTTTGACAGTATATTATCAATACTGTCTTTTCCGCCGTTTTCCAGATACTCATGAAACGAGGAATTGGCCGACCCGGCATAATCCTTTAAAACTTCAGTTAAAAAATACGGCATATTCTTTGCACTTATTTCCCCCATTTCATGTCCGAATACAGCTGAATCCTGGCGGGAACACCCACCGGTAACAACCGTATAGGAAGGGAAAAAATACCCGTATTTCTGTCTTGCCCTCCCGTAAAAACCGATATCACCAACCAAGTGTTTTCCGCAGGCATTAGGGCATCCGGAAATATGAACGTTAAGATTCCCGGTATCTGTAAAAGAATCTTTTTCAGATTCAATCAGCTCGTAGATCTTTTTCACTGCTCCTCTTGTTTTGCATATTCCTAATTTACATGTATCAGCCCCTTTACATGCAACAATTTTGCTCATGACATAAGGGGTATCTCCGTATAATTCTTTATCTTCTAAAAAGTTATGTACTTTCTTTACATCTTCAAAAGGAACATTAACTAGGAAAATATTTTGTGTATTGGTAAGCCTTATTGTGTTTTCACCAAAAACACCTGCAACTGAAGAAAGCTCCTCAGCTGTTTCCGCCCTGATATCACCGTTTTTAAGAGATATCATAATATTATAAAAACCGTTGGGCTGTATGGTTACGAATCTTTCAAACCAGGTTCTGTCAATATTTAACGGTATTTTCCCATTGTGGTTTTCCGAGCTTATATTTCGGTTATAAACAAAAGATTCATAGTCACGTTTTTGGAACCTTTCCTTTTCCTCTTCCACCAGACTCAGAAATTTCTTCTTTCCCAAATCATCAAACAGAAACCTTAGTCTGGCCCTGTGTTTGTTCTTTCTGTTTCCGTATTTATAAAACACAGCTTTTACAGCATTTACCGTTCTGTACAAATCATTCAGGGGAATAAAATCGTATAAAAGCTCACCCACCCTGGATTTTCTCCCCAAACCACCTGCAATAAAAACTCTGAAACCTTTTTCACCGTCTTTGTTTTTAGCAAACAGTCCAAGATCTGAAATCATAGCGTAACCGGTATCGTCATCATTGTTGGAAAAACTGATTTTAAATTTCCTGGGCAGCCTGAATGAATCTTTTTCATTAATCATATCGCTGGTAAGTTTTGTTACCACAGGTGTAAGCTCAAATGGCTCATTTCCGGTACATCCGGTATCATGGCTCATAACAATATTTCTCACAGTATTACCACCACCCCCTTTGGCGCTGAGACCGCATTTAACAAGTCCCTTCATCACATGCACTGTATCCTGTATACTGACATCATGTATCTGCAAATCCTGCCTTGTGGTAACATGAAGAATTCCTGAACCATATTTTAAAGCCAGTCGGCTGACTTCTTTCAACTGAGCCGGAGTAATGATTCCGCCAGCTACCCTTATTCTAACCATATAAGTGTTTTCCCTGCGCTGTTCATAAATTCCGAGGGGAACCCTTATTCCCTTCATCTTAACAGTTTCCATTTTACCATCCAGATAATCTTTTACAGCATTTTCATAGTATTCAATATCATCATTTAAGTTTTCCGGTAATTGATAAGTAAGCATAATTAGACCACCTCATAATCAACTTTTTTCGCCAGCCCGTCATTAACACAGAAACATTTTAAATCCGGAAATCCCACAAGGGAAACAATAAAGTGATAAATATCCGGATCATAGGCCAGTTTTATATCCTCATCAGACGGTCTTGCTGGAGTCTCAGGATGGGAATGGTATACTCCTGCTATTTTCAGATCATTTTCCCTGGCAAATTTCACTGCTTTAAACTGTTCTGCCGGATTAAAAGTAAAATGTTCAGAACTCTTATCAACATTGCTCATTTTATAGGCCAAAGTAACAATTCCGTCTTTTCCCATAAGATATCCGCAGGCCTCATAAGGTACATCCTGCCTGGCGTGTTCTATAATCTTTTCATATACAGAACTGCAAACCTTCAACACTGCTCATACCCCCGGTTTATATTCACACACCGCATCTTCTTCATCTCTAAGCTGTATCAATTCAACAGATTTACCGCATACTGCACATTTTTCGTCCTTTTTAACGCTAATTTTTCTAAAATCCATCTCTTCAGAATTAAAATACAGAAGTTTATTTGTCAGCAGTTTTCCCGTATCTGTAACAAATTTAAGGGCTTCTGTTGCCTGTATCGTACCCAACATACCCGCAATAGAACCAAGGACACCAGCAGAAGCACATGTGGGCACTGCATCAGATGAAGGAGGAGATTTAAATACACATCTGTAGCAGGCACTTTCTCCCGGAACCACGGTCATTGTTTGGCCAGTAAAGCGAAGTATCCCGCCATGGGAATACGGCTTAAACAACTTAACACATGCATCATTAATGAGGAATTTCGAAGAAAAGTTATCTGTACCGTCTATTACAAAATCATAGTCTTTCAAACAGTCAAGTATATTATCTGCCTTAAGCCTTAGCGAATATTTTTTTACATCAACATTTGGGTTTAGCGATTTTATCTTTTCTTCGGCAGAATCAACCTTTAATCTGCCGACATCATCTGTAAAATGAATAATCTGTCTACCCAAATTACTGATATCCACCTCATCCATATCGGCTATACCAAGCCTTCCCACTCCCGCTGCTGCAAGGTAAAGAGCTGCAGGTGAACCCAAGCCACCCATTCCAACAACAAATATTTTGGATTTCTTTATTTTCATCTGCCCTTCAACACCAATATTTTGGAGAATTATATGCCTGCTGTAACGCTCTATTTCATGATCATTTAACATTTGTGCTTACCTCCTGTTTGTCCAAAGCATTTTTTATATCTTCTAATAAATCCTGAGGATTTTCAATCCCCACAGATAACCTTATCATATTGTCACTTACGCCGAGCTCTTTTCTCTCATTATCGTGATATTCTGTAAAAATAGTTGAAGCCGGGTGAATTATCAACGTTCTGTTGTCATGTATATTGGTGGATTTTTTTATTAGATTAAGATTATCCATAAACTCAAAACAGGCCCCACGCGATTCCAGCTCAAAAGTAATAAGAGAGCCAGGATTGCCGCTAAAATATCTATCCGTTAACTCCTTCCGGTTATCTTCATATAAACCAGGATAATTTACTTTATTCACCCTTTTTATACCAACCAGGGATTCAGCTATTTTTGCCGCGCTGCTGCATGACCTTTCGATCCTCAGTTGTAGCGTTTCCAAACCGAGATTCTGTAGGTAAGCGCTGTGGGGAGAAAGACACGCCCCTATATTTCTGTGTACTTCATATTTCAGGCTTGCTGTAAAAGTATAAGGACCGTATTTCCTGTAATCATTCTCAAGGCTGGAATTTTGTGACCAGTCAAAAGTACCGTAATCTATTATCAGTCCTCCAACAGATGTTGCCCCGCCGGAAATATATTTTGTTGAAGAAATTATTTCAATATCGACACCATGTGCTGATGCCTCAAAAATTGGCGGGGGTGTTGCAGTTGTGTCCATTACAAAAACGGCTCCGGAATTGCCTGCAATCTCAGAAATTTTTTCCACATCACAAACCACCATCTGAGGGTTGGTAATTGTTTCCATAAAAATAATTCTTGTTTTATCATCCGTTTTTTCAGATATTTCATCAACATCACACGGATCCACAAAACGGGTTTCCACCCCAAATTTTTTTATGGTTTTATTCAACAGAGAATAGGTATTGCCAAAAATATACTTACTGCAAACAATATTATCCCCGTTTTCAACCAGAGCAAGTATTGTGTTGGCTATAGCTGCCATCCCTGAAGATGTGGCTGTCACATTCAAAGAACCGGTTAAGTTCTTAATACGGTTTTCCAAATGCGAAACAGTAGGGTTTGAAATTCTTGAATAAACATGTTTGTCAGTTTTCCCGGCAAATGTCCTTGCCAGCTCTTCGGAACTTTCAAACTCAAAAGCCACATTATCATATACCGGAAAATGTATAGAGCCATATGGATCTTTACGCGGGAAATCCGTATTAAGTATTTTAGTAGTTAAATCTTTCATAAGTTCCCCCACCTACAAAATAGAGAAAGTCTACTTTGTCATTCTCTTTAACATACGTTTTCTGATAGCTGTTTTTATCTACAAATTCACCGTTCAGCTGAACAACAACAGTATCCGGATCCTCTACACCACTCTCTAACAGCAAATCGTGCAAAAGCAGTCCATCCTTCTCGATATGTTTTTCTTCGTCGTTTACAAACAACTTCATATTTCACCCCATTATTATATTCATCTGAAAATTATATTTGGTAATGAAGACCACATTCTTTTTTGGAATCTTTTTCCCACCACCATCTTCCGTCCCTTTCACTTTCACCTGCCTGAACAGCTCTTGTACAACAGGCACACCCTATACTCAAATAAGCTTTGTTATGCAGATCATTGTACGGTATATTGTTCTTCTTAATATATTCCCATACCTCTTCACGGCTCCAGTTAATAAGGGGATTAATTTTCACAACATGGTTTTTATCGTCTATGCTCACCATTTCCACATTTTTGCGAAAAGATGACTGCTGCTTTCTAAGACCGCTGATCCATATACTTTTTCCTTTTACTGCCCTTTCCATCGGCTCCACTTTTCTTATCCGGCAACACTCATTTCTTAGCTCACGGCTTTTATAAAAACAGTTCACTCCTTCTTTTGTAATAAATTCTTCCAATTCTCTGCGATCAGGAAAGTATTTTCTTATTCTTATATTAAATAATTTTTCTGTTTCCTCTATTAACCTATATGTCTCCTCAAATAATCTTCCTGTGTCTATTGTAAAAATATGTATTTTTTCAAAATCAGTAAGTCTTGAAAGCATATGAAGAATAACCTGCCCCTCAGGATTCAAGCCGTTTGAAAAAGCTACGTATCCAGAATAGTTCTTGAGGACATTCTCAAGCAACGTATTCTCATCATAAGAGCTAAGATCTTCAAAAATATTTTTTAAATATTCCAATTTATTCCTCCCAAACGCTTTCAGGCTAACGATACCAGTAGACTATATAAAACCAGATTTATTGTCAACAAAAAACATGATTTATATGATAATATATAGCATTTTTGCGGCATCTTAATCATTAAACAAATGATTTTTTTACATTAAAACATGCCTGATACAATAATTACAAGAGATATAAAGCAGTGACTGCTTTCCAATTAAACACAATCAGCCATGCTTATCCAACCCTAACCTGCTCATAAAAATAATAAAAAAATACATTTAATTGATTGTGCAACTTTTTTCAGTTTTTTTACTTGTTTTTTACAAAAAAAATAATTATCATGATTTTAATAAGATTTACGAAAAGGAGCGCTGAATGAATGCCACTGCCAAAACAGTTTATTCTATAATGGCAATTGTTGAACTGGCTAATTCTCCCAGGGGGGAAGCTGTAAAAGTTTCTAAAATTGCGGAAAAACACGGTATCCCCAAAAGGTTTCTTGAAATTTCGCTGTCGGAGCTCAGAACATCGGGCATTGTGGATTCAAAGAAGGGAGCAAAAGGCGGATTTTTTCTTTCAAAAAACGTAGAAGATATATCCCTGTATGATATCATCAAAATAACCGAAAACAATGTGGAGATCTTCAACTGTGAGAAATACATTGAGAATGAAAACTGTTTGCTGAAATCCATTTTTAACAATTTAAATACCGAAATAAGCAATATTTTGCAAAACATGACATTTGAAGAAATAATGACAATGCTTGAGGATGACAGAAAAGTCGTAAACTTTATTATCTAATCAAAGCGAGAGCCTTAACCAATTCAGTAAACACAGCGGAAAATGCCATAATACGTAAAGTGTAATGTGTGAGGGAACTAAATATTAGTCTTTTATCTCGTATTTTTCCAACCTGTATAAAAGAACATGCCTTGGGATGCAGAGGTATTTTGCCACCTGAGTTTTATTCCCGTCGAATTTTTCAAGCGATCTGAGAATAATACTTTTTTCAAAATTTATCAGGTCAAAATAATCATCTGGCAGATCAAGATCAAGACAGCTTCTTATATCATTACTTTCATTCCCCGGGATAACGGAAGGATCCAGTTGGCCGTTTTTTGACAGAATCGTCATTCTGTAAATAATATTGTCAAGCTCGCGCACATTACCCGGCCAGCTGTATGCTGCCAGTTTTTGCAGGATTTCCTTGTCTAATACAGAATTTTTAAAACCGTACTTTCTCAGGAAAAATTCACATAAGCTCTGCAGATCCTCTTTCCGTTCTCTTAAAGGCGGTATTTCCAAAGGAAAAACGTTTAATCTGTAATATAGATCCTCTCTGAACGTATTTTTTCTAACCATTTCAGCAAGGTTTCTGTTAGTTGCCGCAATAACACGAACATCAACCTTTTCCACACTGCTTGAGCCCACCGGTTCTATCTCTTTTTCCTGCAGGAAACGAAGAAGTTTTGCCTGCAGGGAATCCATAGGCAGCTCCCCTATTTCATCCAGAAATATTGTTCCCTTGTTGGCCTGGCTGATTTTCCCCTTTTTATCTCTGTCGGCACCTGTAAAAGCACCTTTTTTATGACCAAACAGCTCACTTTCAAACAAATTCTCAGGGATAGCTGCACAATTTATTGAAACAAAAGGATTATTATTCCTCATACTTCTGAAATGAATTTCTCTGGCAATAAGCTCTTTGCCTGTGCCGCTTTCACCCAGCAGTAACACGGGTGCTTCAGTATTTGCAACTTTGCCCGCAAGATCCAGAACTTCCTGCATCTTTTTGCTGTTTCCTATAATCTGCGGTTTGAGAGAGTCCCTTACATAATTTTTCAGGTTCGTATTTTCATGTTTCAGTTCTTTATATCTGGCAGCCTTATTTACGGTGTGCAGCAAATCTTCATTTTCAAAAGGCTTTGCAATATAATCAAAAGCGCCGGCTTTTATAGACTTTACGGCATCCGAAATATTCCCGTAGGCCGTTATTACTATAACCAAAGCGTCCGGATCGTCAGATAAAACACGGTGCAGTATTTCATGCCCGTTCACCCCGGGCAGCTTAACATCGGTAATTATGATATCAAACTTACCTTTTTCAAACTTTTCAAGAGCACTGTCCCCTCTGGAACAGTAAGTAATTTCATAGCCTTCATCCTCAAGCATCATCCTGATAAGCATTGCCAAAGATTCATTATCTTCAATCAAAAGTATATTCATCACTCACCCTTTTCAATTTTATAGTAAAATGTGCCCCGTTGTCATTTTCAATTTGCAAAACGCCGTCGTGATCTTTTATAATTTTGGCTGTTATTGTCAGACCGAGGCCGGTGCCTGTCTCTTTGGTTGTAAAAAAAGGTTCGTAAATCCTTTCTTTTATCTCATCCGGAATCCCACTCCCTGTATCTTTTATTCTAAAGACCACATATTCATCTTCACGGTCCACTTCAAAAAGGAGTTTTTTCACGCCGGTTTGCCCTTTCAATTCTTCCACACTGTTGGAAAAAATATTCAGGAAAACCTGTTTCAGGTTATTTACATCCCCTTCCATAAAACAATCTTCAGCCAAATAATTCCGTATTTTCAAATCTATATCGTCAGTGCTTTTACAAAGAAGCTTGAGCAGCTCCGCCAGTTCATCAAAAAAGGAAGAAACTTTTATTTTTTCATTCTCAATTTTCCCGAAATTGGCATATTGTAGAAACCTCTCCACAAAAGCATTAAGCCTGTCTATTTCCGAAATCATAATATCAAGAATCTGAGGTGAATTCCTGCCGTCTTTAAGCATTCTCGACGCAGATTTCAAGGAAGCAAGCGGATTTCTTATTTCATGAGCTATCCCTGCAGACAGCTGCCCCATTACTCTTAATTTTTCCGATTTGGCGACTTCTTTTTCCATTTTTATCTTTTCTTCAATACTTTTTTCCAGCTGCTCATAAGTCTGCTTAAGCTTGCTGTTCTGCAAATATATCCTTTGGGAATACAAACCGGCAAATAACCCCAAAGTATACATCATAAGTATCTCGACAAAACTTCTAACCTGATAATGCTGCAAATCAAAAAGATTAAGATAAACCCCGGGGGCATAAAAAACGGTAATTATACAAGCTGAAATCAAACCTCCCAGAAATCCGAATTTCATTGCAGTGTAAATAACAACCAGATAAAGCATATAATAGTGTATTATATGGATTATATGAAAACCGGATGGAGTAGATATGTGCAGGTACGTAATCACGGATATCGATATTATGGAAATTAAAGCTGCCGCCTTACTGCCGGGAATATAATACTTTTTAAGTGACAATCTGCCCTTCCTTTATCATAATTTTCCTCTCGGCAAAATCAGCTATACCGCTGTCGTAAGCCACTATAACAATAAGGAAGTCTTTCATCCTTCCCTCCAAGCCCTGTTTTGTCAAGACATTCCTTTTTTGGCAACTCCCAAGATTAACATATTCGTCAAATTTAACAAGACGTTAGCTGTAATGCGTGAGTGAGAGGTAATTAGAGGCATTGAAGGTTGTAAGGGTTGTAGGGGTAGTAGCGGTTAAATATTGTGTACGGTGAAATAACCAAAGTTGTTGAAAATATTCAAAACTTAGCCCCCTTTTAAATCCATCTCTGATGGGCTGCCTTTAGCAGCATTTAACAGGGTAAACTTAACGCTTAAAACTTAACACTGGTACACTTATTAAGCATATTGTTTTATATGGCAAATATTTCTCCGATTTTAATTTTTTAGACTTATTCAATGTTTTCTAAGTTTGAATAAAATTATATGCTGAGGTATAATAAATTAGTGTTATTTAGAGGAGGTAATATTGTTTGATAATAATACAATCCGCTTGGATTTCCGCGCCCGGCTTGCATCAAAGATTATGAAAAAAGCCTGCAGTTATTATCTGAAAACAAAGAAATTCAACTCGGAGTTTCCCAAATGCAACGATAATAAAAAAAGGCTTTTGTATCTGCACATTCCCTTTTGTTTTTCTTTCTGTGCATATTGCACATTTCACAAGTTTATGTTTGACAGGGAAACAGCCAAAACTTATTTTGAACTGCTAAAAAAAGAGATGCAGCTGATTCATGAAAAAGGTTACAATTTCGGGGCAATGTACATAGGAGGCGGGACTCCGACGGTTTTACCCGCTGAACTTGCCGGACTTATCGATTATGCAAAGGAACTTTTTGATATAAAAGAGGTATCCTGTGAAAGTGACCCCGATCATATATCCTCACCCATCCTTGAAAACACAGTTGACAGAATTGACAGACTTTCAGTAGGGATTCAGACTTTTAACGATGATTATCTGAAGCTGATAGGTCGTTATGATAAATTCGGCCCCGGCGAGTCACAGTTGGAGAAAGTTAAAAACCTCATGCCTCATTTTCCGATAGTCAATATAGACATGATCTACAACTATCCCGGTCAGAAAAAAGAGGAATTGCTAAACGATATTTCCAAAGTGCTTTCCACCGGTTCACAGCAAATAACTTTCTATCCGTTGATGTTTTCATCCAACAGCGATTGGGGATTAAAAAACAAAGAAGGCTTAAAAAGTTATCAGCGGGAAAGTGAACTGTTTCAGCTTATTCTTACAAATATGGATACTCAAAAATACGAACAGCGCACACAATGGGCATTTTCCAAAGACACTGGTGATATTATAGACGAATACGTGATTGATAACGACGAATACGTCGGGTTGGGCTCGGGAGCTTTCGGTTTTATCGGTGATACACTGTATATAAATTCCTTTTCACTGAAAGAATACGGAAAATTAATAGAGGAAAACAAAATTTCAGCTGTTAAAAATATCAAATTTGGCAAACACGCTATAAAACAATATAGAATGATTGTGGATCTTTTCGGTTTTAATCTTAACAGTCAAGCATTTCCTGAGCCTGAATTTTCTCTTTTAAAACTGGCCGAATGTGTACAAAATAAAAACGGCTGTTGCAAACTGACACCCCAGGGTGAATTCATCACCTCGCTTATGATGAGCGAATTTTATGATGGTATGAACCGCGTCAGAACGGCAATGAGAGAGGAACTAACAGATGAGGATTCCGGATTTGAAACATAATTTGACACCAATTTAGTTCTATTCAGATAAGAGGATAAGCTTGAAAATAATTGCACACCGGGGTTCGAATCTGAAGGCACCGGAAAATACCGTTACAGCTGTAAAACAGGCCTGGCTTGACGGTGCTGACGGAGTGGAGCTTGATATAAGGCTCACTTCGGATAAAAACGTGGTGGCTTTTCATGATGAGGATACTAAAAGGGTAACAGGAACAGAATACAAAATAAACAAATACCCTTTTGACTTTTTGCAAAATCTGGACTGCACTCTTCAAAAAGATTCTGGAAAGATATCTGATAAAATACCGGCAATAGAAGAAGTTATAGCTGCAACCGAAGATGAAAAAGAACTCTTTTTGGAGATAAAATGTGGAAAGGAAATACTCAGGCCTCTGGAAGAAAAACTATATAAAATTTTCCCGTTTGATAGAAAAAGGCTGAATATTATCAGTTTCCTGCCGGAGGTATTGATAAATATATGGGGCAGTTTCCATGAAATAAACACCTATAAGCTTATAGACCTTGAACGTAATCCGAACATGAATTATCTGAGCGCTGTGAACGAAGCCGTAAAAAACGGGATAACCGGTCTGGGAATTTCCGGGGAATTTTACAGATGCAGACAGATGGTAATTTTGGCTAAAAGCGCCGGGCTAAAAACAAACGTATGGACGGTTGATGACACTGAAACCGCCGCAAAATATCATGAAATAGGGCTGGATTATCTCACAACAAACAACCCGGATTTGATAAAAAAAGCAATTACAATGGGAGGAAATTAGAGATATTTGAGGTAGTTATGGGTAGTTGAGGTAGTTAAAGGTATTTGAGGTAGTAGGGGTAGTAGGGGTAGTAGGGGTAGTAGGGGTAGTAGGGGGTTGTAGATGTCCAAAGTTCTGTGTTTACAATACTTAAGACTAAAAACTTAGCATTAATTTACTACTCAACCACTTCAACTGTTTCAACATGTTTTTACCTTGTCCCTTGAGCCTCGGCCCTTTAAGCAGTAAAATCATACCAATTCCTCAAGTTTATCAACCAATGAGACTGTATTCACAAACCTCTATCTCACCACTCCCTACTTCACTCTCTCACCGATAACATCTCGCTATTGACGTAACGTACGCAATTACGTAATATTTAAGAAGGAGGACAAAATGCCAACTTTTACAACCACTGAAGCAAGATCAAAACTATACAAACTTATTGACGATACAGCATCATCTCATGAACCCATATTTATAACCGGCAAAAGAAACAATGCAGTTCTTATTTCAGAGCAGGACTGGAAATCAATCCAGGAAACTCTATATCTTTTAACAGTCCCGGGTATGAGAGAATCCATACAAGAGGGTATGAACACGCCATTGGAAGAGTGCAGCGATAACCTGGAGTGGTAATGTCGGAGCCAAATTATTCCAGTAATAATTGGAAGGTAGTATTTACCAAGCAAGCCCAGAAAGATGCCAAAAAGATTTCCGAAAGCAATCTCAGAGAAAAAGCAGAAGAAATATTAGATATTCTCCGGGAAAATCTGTACAAAAACCCACCACCTTTTGAAAAACTGGTAGGCGATTTAAAAGGTGCTTATTCCAGACGAATAAATATACAACACAGAGTTGTTTACCAGATTTTGATGATTACAAAACTGTAAAAGTATTGAGACTTTGGACGCATTATGAATAAATATACACTCTTTGGTTTCAAGCTGTCGAAAAACAGTCTTGATAACTCGTATGATTATTATAAATTATCTTTAATAAACTAAGAGGCTTTGAATAATTAAGTCATCGTTCATTATACCACCCCCAGCCTCTCCTAACTCTTTGGTAGGCGAGGAGTTAAGTTCCTCCCCTAATTTAGGGTAGGATAGGTGGGGTACTTGTTCAAAGCTTTTATACTAGAAAAAGAGGTTAACAATGTTAGCTGATAAACTAAAAGAATCTCTTCAATATTCTCAGGATAACCTGGATTTTCCTGATTTCTTGGCAAGAGAAATCGAAATAATTATGGAAAAACCTAATCTGATGGATTCCAAGAAAGAGCTGATCGAATCACTAATATTCCAGGTTTCCGACTACGATCCATATGCTGAGGCAGGGTGCTGCAAAGATGCCACTTCACCTGAGGATATTAAAAAAACGATTAACAATATACTTTATAAATAGCTCTATTACCCAGACTCTTCGGCTGTTTCTTCAACATTTATTTTCTTCTCACTCTTCTTTTTGCCTTTAAGCAGCTTAAAACCGTGCCCGTTTCGAGCCTGCTGCGCAACTCCGATTACCAGAAAAGCTTCCGGATTCACTTCAGCAACTATTGTTTTCACTTCCTGAACCTGAGACCTGCTCACCGTGCAAAAAATCATAGTAAACTCTTTATCGGAATACCCTCCGGTTACATTCCACTGGCTTATTCCCCTTCTTAATTTGTGCATCATTTCATGTTTCAGTTCATTCGGTTTGTTGGTAATAATAGTTACTGTTCTGGCCTGACTGGCTCCTTCCATAACAAAGTCACTGGCAAAACCGGCAAAAAACAAAGCTATAAGAGCAAGCATTGCAAGCTCCCATCCAAAAACAACGCCGGCAGACAATATTATCAAGCCGTCAGCAAAAAAATACGACTGACTCATCGGAAAACCTGTCTTATTATTAATAATCCTGCCGATAATACTTGTACCGCCTATTGTTCCTCCGAAACGAAAAATGATGCCCGAACCTATACCAAAAATAATACCTCCATAAAGTGCGTTCAGAAGAAGATCATTGGTTATGGGAAATTTATCAAGCGTAATAGGGAGTATATAAACGAAAAAATCCGCAAAAACAGAAAAAACGATAACAGATGAAAGTGTGGAAAATAAAAACTGCCATCCACCAAGATGTCGGAAACCGACTATAAGCAAAGGAATGTTTAAAATAAAATATAGCGCCCCTACAGGTAACCCTGTAAAATGGTTGATAATAATGCCTATACCGCCGATGCCTCCGGCCACAAGATTAAACGGAACCTGGAACAAAGCATAACCCACAGCTGCCAGCACCGATCCCACTGCAATCCAGATCTGATTGTTTATGATCCGGGGAAGTCCGTAAAGCTCTATAAAACTTCTGAGTCTTAGCATACCGCCTCCAATTCAATTTATACAAGAAAATAAACGTATATTTTTAACATATTTAATTCAAGTGTTTTCCTCGGCTTCTACTTATCCACTTCCCCATCTCTCAATTTCTCCGCTCCATCATTTCTCTCTCGTATAATTTTTTGTTGCTCCTAAATCAAAATAGGTTTAAAAACATATCCTTATGTTCAAAACAGAAAGCACAAAAATGTATATATTTTTGATGATTCTCACCATTGCCGCTTTTTCCGGGCTGCAGGGGTGGCGCACAATATTCAACAACTTCGCTGTGGAAACGGCACATCTGAACGGCTTCAATATAGGTGTAATACAATCTGTCAGGGAAGTTCCCGGCTTTTTAGCACTTCTGGTCATCTACATTTTACTCTTTATCAGCGAACACAGGCTGGCATCCTTGTCAATAATTCTGCTTGGCGTGGGTATCGGTATGACAGGATATTTACCCACTTTTCAGGGTGTTATCTTCACAACAATTCTTATGTCCTTCGGTTTTCATTACTATGAGACACTGAATCAGTCCCTCACTTTACAGTACTTTACCACTTCTGAAGCTCCTGTTGTATTCGGAAAACTGCGTTCTCTGGCTGCAATTACAAGTATCGGTATAGGTGTAGTCATATTTTTCGTAGTCAATTTTTTAACATACAAAACCATTTTTCTGTTTGCAGGAGTATTTGTTGCCTCGTTAGGTTTTATAACCGTTTTTATGGACCCCACCAAAAAAGACATGCCGGCTCAGCACAAAAAAATGGTTTTCAGGAAAAAATACTGGCTTTTTTATGTACTGACGTTTTTTGCCGGTGCCAGAAGACAGATTTTCGTGGCTTTTTCTGTATTTTTACTTGTAAAAAGATTTGACTACAGTGTAACAACCGTTACCGCTCTTTTCGTATTTAATAATCTGATAAACTTTTTTATAAGCCCACAAATCGGTAAAGCAGTGAACAGGTTCGGTGAGCGGAAAGTACTTTCTCTGGAATACGGAAGCCTTATTGTGATTTTTCTCGTTTATGCGTTTTCAGACAGCAAAATTCTGGTGGGTATCATGTATATACTGGATCACATATTTTTCAATTTTGCATTGGCCATCAGAACCTTTTTCCAAAAAATGGCCGCCCCCGGTGACATTGCACCTAGCATGGCTGTGGGATTTACAATAAATCATATCGCGGCTGTTATTCTACCTGTATTCGGCGGAATACTTTGGATATACAATTACAAAATCCCCTTTATAATGGGAAGTATTCTCAGCCTTATGTCCTTTGCCTTTGTGCAGCTGATAGACAGAGAGGTGGCAAAATAGTATTACCACCTGTTGCTGTGTATTCTGTCTTCTCTGTATCTGTCCACTTTGAAACCTGATTTATCAGAATATCCGATTACTACAAGTCCAAGCGGATACACACTTTTCGGCAGTTTGAACTTTTCTTTAAAAGCTTTCGCCCGCGATTCATTCGGATAAATTCCACACCAGACAGCCTCCAACTCCAATTCCTGAGTTGCAAGAAGCATATTTTCGATCGATGCCGCGCAATCCTGTACCCAGAAACCTTTATGTTTCTCAAGAGAAACATCACCGCACACCAGTATTGCAAGCGGAGCAGAGGTGCTCATGCCGGCATAAGGGTGTATTTCAGGGATTTTATCCAGGATTTCTCTTTCATCGATTACAATAAAGTGCCACGGCTGCTGATTGCCCGCCGAAGGAGCGCTCATCGCCGCTTTTAAAAGCGTTTCGATTTTTTCGGATTCCACCGGCTTGTCTTTAATAAAGCTTCTTATACTTCGTCTTTTAAAAATTCCTTCAAGCAGCTGCATTTCTTACCTCCTATGTATTTTTACTTTAATATAATACATTTAGCTTAATCAAACAACCTTAGTATAAAACTTTAGTTGTATAATCGGATAATTCAATTATAATTTTAAGCACAATTATATTTTTGTTTGCTATATTGTGTTATGTAAAAAAATTTCTCCGCCAAATGAATGATAGACAGTATTTTTGTCATTCCGAGCGGAGCCGGGGAATCTCGATTTTTTATATGTTAAAAAATTTAGCAAATTCTGTTTATAAGCTCGGGAGGATTTTATGAATATAGCCATTTCAGGAAAGCAGTGTGCGGGCAAATCAACACTGGCTGATATAATATCAAAGCATAACAGGGCTAAGCTCTGTAAAGTCATAGACAAGATCTATCAGATAAATAAACTGCTGGACGTACCGCGAAACCGCGGATTTATGCAGGATCTGGGCGAATCGATAAGAAAATATTTCGGTGAAGATTATTTTGTAAAAGATTTAGCCGAACGGGTCAAACAGAGCCGCTGCTCTTTTGTAACAGATGACATGCGCAAGCAGATTGAATTTGATACTTTAAAATCTGCTGGATTTACAACCATCTATGTTAATGCCGATGAGGATATCAGAAGGAAAAGAGCTGAAAACCTGGGACTGGATTTCCGAGAAGACCATCCGGCAGAAAAAGAAATCGAACAATTGAAAAATCAATGCGATTTTGTTATAGAAAATAACGGCACTCTGGATGAGCTTGAAAACAAAATTAACAATATTTTAAAACTTTAAAGTGAGGTTCAAAAAAAGACTGTTGAACAATTATCCTAACTTCCTACTCAACTAAACAGATACGCAGAAATTATTAGCATATAAATAGGGATCCCTCGGCTTCGCTTCCGCCCTAAGTCAGACACAGCGGGATGGCACAAAACACTGTCATTTCGACCGGAACCGAGCGCATAATAATTTATGTGCTCGGTGGAGCGGAGAAATCTTATAGTGTGTTATTTGACTAGAGACCTCTCCGCTTCGGTCGAGGTGACAGTTTTTTCCATAGCATCCGCTATGGGCGGATAAATAAAATGTTACACATATTTACCAGTCTAAAATACTGGTGCTAGCCGCAGGCATTCTTTCGAACAAAGTGAGAAATCTCTACCATAAAAAACGATATAGCAAACAAATATGCAAGTGCGCTTAATCACCTAATTAACCACTTGTCCACTCAACAAATATACAGTTCAACTGGTTCATTTTTCTGAAATTTCCACAAACAAATCCTCCAGATCCTTCTTCAAAGGCTGTATATCTACAATGTCAAAATTTTCTTCTTTCATTTTCGATAAAACCAAATCAAGACGGGATTTCGAAACATTAACACTGCTCAGCTCGTCACTAACCTTAACCGCCTCATCCTTAAACTCTGCAGGCAGGACTCCTTCATCTCTGTAGATGATTCTGAAACTTTCGGTACTGTAATATTTGAGCTCTGTATCATCTATTTCATTATACATTTTACCGTTTTTTATAATCCCGATTTTTGTACAGATATCCTCAATATCGGGAATAATGTGTGAACTGAAGAAAATGGTGGTGCCCTTTTCATTAAGTTCTTTAAGCATATCTTTAAACAGTACCCTGCCCAAAGGATCAAGCCCGCTCATGGGCTCATCCAATACGAGAAGATCGGGATTGTGTATTATTGCCGCTGCAAAACCTATTCGCTGAACCATACCTTTGCTGTATTTTCTAACGGGTCTTCCGGCAGCTTCTGTCAATTCAACCCTTTCCAAAAGCTCTTCACTCCTTTTATCGATTTCAGCACTGCTCATACCATGAGATTTCCCGGCAAACTTCAGTATTTCCCGGCCGGTTAAATTATCCATAAAAACGGGATTTTCAGGTAAAAAGCCGATCTTATTTCTGGATTTCACATCTTTTGAATCCATACCGAAAATTTTAACGCTGCCTTTGTCTGGTCTGATAAAATCCATGAGAATTTTAATAGTTGTACTTTTACCCGCTCCGTTGGGTCCGAGAAAACCGTACATTTCCCCTTCATCAATATGTAAATCCAGACCACCTAAAGCCTGAATTTTCTCACCTTTATATTTAAACTGTTTGAAAATATTATCACATTCAACTGCCTTCATTTTTCCCACCCTTTTTGTTCGTCAGCTTGCTGGTTGTTCTTATTTTACCTTTTTCATCGATGTAAAATTCCCCGCCGTAGGGGTCCTGAGGAATTTTATCAAGTATGCCTTTTTTGACAAGCTGATTCAGTTTTTCCGGTAAACCATTGAAGCGTTTTTTATATTCACTCACCGCATCTTCGAGCATTTTTAACTTTTTCAGTGCTTCCAGCCGTAATTTATATGATTCTTTGACAGCTTGTTTGCGGGCATTCTCATACATGTACTTTAAAAAAACTATCCCCAGTTCCGTTTCACCGCCTTCATAAAAGTATCTTGAAGCAAGTTTTGTAAAAAGGGGTGAACCGCTGATTTCAGCTGCTTTCCTGAAATATTTTGCGGCTTCTTCATAGTCTTTCATAAAATAGCTGTAATTAAACCCAAGAAAAAACGGTATCCTGTAATCCCATGTTCTGTATTTCATCACATATTTTAAAAGCGCATTAACCTCTTTCACCCTTCCTATATCCCATACAAAAGCAGCCTGAGCAAAATAATAACTATCTTCATGATACGGATTCAAAATAATTGACGTTTCTATTGTCCTGTAAAGATTATAAAATTCCACTTCTTTATATTTCCTCTGTCTGAGCTCTTGTATTTTACCCCCATAGTAAATTATTGATTTAAAAGCGAGATAATCCCCCATAAACCATCTGAATTCACCCAGTATCGACTTATACAATTCCCCCTGGGGTGTATACCCGAGTTTTTCCAGACCGGAACGCTGATTCATGTTTTGTTTGAATTGTGGCAAAAAAAGAGCAAAAACCACTAAAAAAACTATAAATATCAAATATGTCTTCTTCATATATTAAGTAAAATCCCTTTTATTAAAAATTATCAGAGTCAGGGCAAAAGTTAGAATGAAATAAATCAAAAAATAGCAAAGCGAAAATATCACATCAGTTGAGGCTATATCAAGCGCATAAGTCGCATTGGCAACAAAATCCAGCCCGGAAAAATTCGGCAGGACATAGTAAACACCCTTCACAGCAATTTCAAAAAAGGCGGAATAATCAGCTGCAGCTTTTTGCAAAACGTATTCATAAATCCCCTGGGATGCATTTCCGGCGATATAGACGGCAACAGTTGCAAAAAAGGGAACAAAAAAAGATGTGGAAAAGGATGAAAAAAGAAAACCGAAAGCCATTACCAATAAATATTTAAGATATTGGAAACAGAATGCAGTCAAAATATTTCCCCATAAAACAGGCAGATCTGATTCATACATAGCTGCAGATATCTTTATCACAATAAATGAAAAAACAATATTCAAAAGCATAAGAATCAGCATTATAACAGCAAACCCTGCAAACCTTCCGATAATAAAACTTGTCCTGCTCACGGGATTGCCGAGAACAGTGTAGACATATTTGCGCTCTATATCCCGCCAGACAGTGGCAACACCTCCAAAAACCGCCAAAAACAGTAAAATCGTGGAATTCAGCGTCAGAGACATCGTTATGGAAACCTCTTGAACCTGTCTCATGGAAAAAGAACTGAAAAAAGGCACAACTGCAAACACCAAAATCAGCGAAACGATGAGCCAGAAAATTTTATCTTTGACACTGTTCTTCAATGTTTGTGCAGCTATCAGACCAATCATATCATTATTCTCCCGTCATCTAAATTAAACTCATTACTATCAAATAAATAATTCAAGTTTCGTGCTCAGTTCAGTCATTGCGAGCGCAGCGAAGCAATCTCTCGTAAGGGACATGAGATTACTTCGGGACTTTGTCCCTCGTAATGACGTTTCTGGTTATTTCGAAAGACGAAATCCCACTTTCGAAAACTCGGGAAAAACATTATTCAAAGCTCTCATTATGCTAACAAATAAATTATTTCCTGCAAAAAATCAATCACCCATCCAAAAGCGATTGCAGAATATTTTCGAGTTTTAAAAAATCAAAAGGCTTTAAGATACATTCATCAAACCCGTAGTCTTTATAATTTCTCATTACATCATTTTCCGAATAGCCGCTTGTAACCACGGTTTTAACACTGCCGTCGATTTCCTTGATATCCTGAAGAATTTGCTCACCGCTTCTGGAGCCCGGAATTGTCAGATCAAGAATTGCAATATCAAAAAGATTCTTATGGAATTTCTCAAAAACCTCGTCCTCACTTGCAGCAGTTGTCACCTCAAATCCAACCATTTCCAGATAAATACGCGAACTTTCCAGTATTGGCACTTCATCATCCAGCATAAAAATCCTCTTACCTTTAAAAACGTCTCTTTCTTTAATCTCATATTTATCTCTGCCAATGGTATCATCATAAATATCAGGCATATCGCCGATATTTTTGTTTACAGGCAGATACACTGTAAAAACAGATCCTTCTCCTTCTTTTGAATCCAATTCAATCGTACCGCCGTGCTTTGCAATTATCGAATAGGATGTTGCAAGCCCCAGCCCGGCACCTCCTGCTTTCGTAGTAAAAAAAGGGTCAAAAATCTTCTGCTGAGTTTCCGGAGATATCCCCTTGCCTTCATCTATAAACTTAACCTTTAGATATTCACCGGGATTCAATTTTTTATCATCGGTAATATCAGCCTTCTCCACCTGTATAATAAGTTTACCGCCGTTTTCCATGGCATCCCTGGCATTAACTGCCAAATTTTGAAACACCTGACTCACCTGATTGCTGTCAACATATAACGGCGGCGTATTAGGATCAAACTGGTAAACAACCTTTACATTCGAACCTGCCAAAGTAAAATCAACAGTATCCTTTATAATATCTTTGATCTGGGTTATTTTTTTTACAGGGGAACCTCCTTTAGAAAATGTAAGAAGTTGATTTGTCAGTTTTTTAGCCCGCTCAATAGAATTATCAACCTTTTCATATATTTTCTCAGCTTTCTTCTCATCCTTTATTATTCTGACGAGTGAAATATTTGAACTTATTGCCGTCAGAATATTATTAAAATCGTGAGCTATACCCCCGGCCAATACTCCCACTGATTTAAGCTTCTCCATTTTAAGCAGTTCGTTCTGCATCATCTCGTTTTCCGTAATATCCCTGAAAACAATAACAACACCGATTATATTTTTTTCATTGTCAAAAATCGGAGCTCCGCTGTCGGAGATAATATACTGATCTCCGTTTTTAGAGATAAGCAGAATGTCATTTTCCAGTGAGATATTTTTGCCGCTTTGAAGAACCTTTTTATAAGGGCTTTCAAGGCTTTTTCCCGTCTTTCTGTCAACTATATTAAAAACACTGTCTATATCTCTGCCCACAGCGTCATCCCTTGAATATCCTGTCAACTCTTCCGCCACTCTGTTTATAACCACAATTTTTCCATTCACATCGGTTGAGATCACGGCATCCCCGATTGAGCGGAGGGTTACACTCAAATACTCCCTTTCTTCCAGAATTTCTTTCTCATACCGCTTGAGTTCCGTAATATCTCTGCCGAAAATAACCAAATTTTTTTTCTCCCCATTTTCGTTAAAAATAGGGACTTTAAACATATCGAGCACATTTTCAGTACCATCGGAGGAAACAATACGCTCCTCAGATCTGTATACAGTCCCGCTCTTCCAGGCTTCTTCATCCGTTCTGAGGCAGTTTATAAAAGCTTTTTTATAACAATCATCAACTAATTCCGCCAATTCCTGATCGGTCTTTTTATAATAATCAACATCTTTTAGAGAAAATAATTCAAGTGCAGATTCGTTTGCGATAAGCCAGCGCCCTTTTTCATCTTTAAAACAGATAAAATCCGGTGAAGCGTTTATAAGTGCATTCATACGCTCTGCACTTTCGGCAATAGCCTTCTCAGCTTTTTTCCGTTTGGTAATATCTGTTGCCACCAGAATTATCGAATTGACAACTCCCTTATTGTCGTAAACGGGATTAATAGTGAACAGAGCCGGGAAATTTTCCCCGCCTTTTTTCCGAAAATCCATTTCTCCCTTTATCCCGTCATGTTTTATTTCAGAATTTTCCGAAATTATTTGATTAATCAGATCTTCAATACTTCCTTTTTCGGCTTCCGGAAACAGCTTAAATATGGATTTTCCAACAATTTCTGCCGATTCATACTCGAAAAGTCTGGAAGCTCCGTTGTTAAAAATAACTATCTTCCATAAGTCGTTTACAAGCTCAGCTTTTATTATTGCAGAATCTCTTGCCGCTCTTAATATATCCAGCAGATTCTTTTCCCGTTTTCTCAAATCCATCGTTTTTAAATAAACCTGTTTTTTCAGGCTTATATTCCAGTACCAAACAGTAATAACCAGTCCAACCAGTACCAGGAGGGAAAAAATAAGATAGGGGATATATTTGACATAAGCTGGAGTCAGTTTTGTTCCCATCCATTTGTGCTCAATTTTTTTCAAGACTCCTGTATCTTTAGCTTTTCTCACCGCTTTACTGAGAATGGAAACAAGAATATCATTGCCCTCAGCAACAGCCATGCAGTCTTCACCCACATAAAGAGGTTCGCCTACTATTTTAATTTCGTTCAGCAGATTGTTGTCTTTCAAATAGTGGATGACAATCTGTTCATCAGCAACAGTAGCATCGGCCTCCCCAGTTAAAACTTTATTTGCCGCCTCTTCAAAATTATCGGTATATATAATATCATAGTTTATATTTTTACTTGCCAGAAAATCCAGCGCGTAATCCCCTCGCTGGATTGCCAGAGTTGTCCCGTTTAAATCCTCGCTGCCCTGGATTGTTGTATTATTGTCTTTTACAAAGATAGAAGCCGGAACCCGGAATATCATGTCAGTGAATTCATATTTTTTATCCCTTTTGCGGGAATAAAAAAATGTTGTTATTACATCAGCCTCTCCTGATAAAACCATTTCCCTCGCATTTGCGAAAGTTGTATGAAGAAAACGTGGCTGAAAATTGTATTCAATCCCCATCCAGCGCGCCAGCTCAATGCTCATACCGGTTATCTGTCCATAATTGTTTACGTATTCAAATGGTGGGTATCTGTTCTGACTTACAAAGGTAATTGTCTCTTTTTTCTCAAGGTATGCCCTTTCCTCAGGGGTAAGTGTGTGCTCACGAAAGCAGCCGTTTATAAACAAAAATACTGCAAACAGAACTAAAATAAAGAATTTATTCCGCACAATTTGTCTCCTGGAAAACGTGCCAAATTTATTAATTATACACCAAACGCATCATTTGTAACAATAGACATTAAACTCATAACGCTTTACCCATCACGCATCACGGTCTCCAAGTAGTCAAAAAACTCATCTTCCGGCAAAGGCCGGCTGAAGTAATATCCCTGGCAACCGTTGCATCCGATTTCCCGCAGGAATTCGAGTTGGGATTTATTTTCCACTCCTTCAGCAACAACATCCAGATCAAGACTTTTAGCCATCCGGATTATACCTTCTATGAGGTGATTATCCTTTTCATTATCAGGAATATTCTGCAGAAATACCTTGTCTATTTTTATCGAATTCAATGGAAATTGTTTTAGATAAGCAAGAGAAGAATAGCCTGTGCCGAAGTCATCCATAGATATTTTAACGCCAAGTCCGCTCAATTCATTAAAAAGATTAAGTGTAGCATCAAAGTCCTTCATTGCCACACTTTCCGTAATCTCATAAACGAGGCCGGAAGGTTTAAGTGAATATTTTTTCAAAGCATTCCTGGTTTTTGTCACAATATTCTGATCGTTCATCTGTTTTACTGACAGATTTACCGATATTTTCAAACTTTCAAAACCTGCCTCATGCCATTTTCTTAAATTTTCACAACTTTTATTCAGGACAAAATCTCCCAGAGTGCCGATCAGTCCGCTCTCCTCAGCCGCTTCTATAAATTCATCAGGGCGTATAAAACGGGATGTATCCGTCTGCCAGCGTGCCAGAGCTTCAGCACCTGTTATCTTTCCACTTTTCAAATCGATCAGAGGCTGGAAGTACACTTTCATATCGTCTTCTTCCAGAGCCTTGGCCAGCTTTGTAGTGAGTGAAATCTTACGCTCCAGCCTGACTTTAAGGTCGCTGTTATAAAAATAGTAATCGTTGGCTCCCAGTTCTTTGGCTTTATACATGGCCATATCCGCATTTTTTATTAATGATACAGAATTCCTGCCGTCTGCAGGGTAAACGGCTATTCCGATGCTTGCACTTGTATACACCTCGTGCCCGCCGACCTTTTTGGCAGAAGCAACGGCCTTTAATATCCTTTCTGTAACAGTAACTATACCGTTTTCATCTTCGATATCATTCAGAATAATGGTGAATTCATCCCCGCCAAGTCTGGCCACCGTGTCAGATTCCCTGCAGCACTCCAGCAACGTTTCACCCGCTTTGATAAGCAGAAGATCACCGATTTTATGCCCCAATGTGTCATTGATATTTTTAAAGTTGTCCAGATCTATGAAAAGAAGTGCAAACTTGCCGCCGTATCTTTCATGATGAGCAACCGCTCTTTTCAGTCTGTCTTCAAACAGCTGCCTGTTGGGAAGCCCCGTGAGCATATCGTGTGTGGCCTGATGTCTCAGCTCCTCTTCACTCTTTTTCAGCGATGTTATATCATGCAGAAGTAGAATATAATTCATCACACTGCCGTTATCGTCTTTCAATACACTCACCGACATCCATTGGGGAAAGATTTCACCGGATTTTTTTCTGCACCATATCTCCCCTTTCCACCTGTCATTTTTTCTTACTTCAGCCGTCACCTTTAACAGATATCTCCTGTTTTCATTAAACGGCTGAATTTCCAGAGGAGAGAAATCCACAATCTCTTCTTCGGAATAACCCGTGGAATCAAGAAAAGCTTGGTTAACTTTTTGAATTTTTCCGTCAGAACTGACAATCATAATTGATTCTATGGTATTTTCAAATACACTTGCAAGGAGCTGAAGCTGTTTTTCGTTGTTTTTGCGCTCAGTGATATCTCTGAAAATACCTTCAATAACCTTTTCTCCATCTTTTTCAACGAGACGCATATTGGCTTCGGCGATCAAAGGTGCTCCATTTTTTTTCTTAAGAGTCATCTCATAGCCGTAAACTTCCTTTTCGGAATAAACTTTCTCTGCCAAATCCCGATAGGCTTGTTCATCATACAAAAGTTTGGAAGCAAAATTTTCATGCAGTATTTCACTTTTATCTCTGTAATTCAGTAAATCAACTCCCGAAGGACTAATAAGTACAAGATTACCGTTTTCATCTATACAGAACTGAACATCCATAATATTTTCAAACAACGATCTGTACTTTTTTTCACTTTCGGAGATAATTTCGCTGAATTTCAGCTGTTTGATATACGAATAAAGGATATAAATAAGCAGAACGGCAATAAATCCGCCAATAAAGATAGCTTTATTGGAGAAACTCGAAATATTCACCAAATTAACAAAAGATGAATTGCTTAACGAAATCCTGTACACCGAGTTTATCTCACCACTTTCCCATTGTCTGTGACATCGGGTACAGTAGTCCACAGTAACAACAGGAAAGTAATAAGTAATTTTATTACTGCCGGTTTCAGTCAAAGGCTTGTTAATTTTTGTTGCTTTGGAATCTATGGTTTTCAAAAATTCCTTGTTAGAGGAATACACGACTTTGCCGTTTTTGTTTATAAGCGAAAATTCTTTCACCTGCTCATACGTACCTATTTGTGTCAAAATATCTTCAAAAACTTTCATATTTCCTTTTTTCAGGGAATCATAGGTGGATAAAAAAACAGTATCTTTAAGATAACCCATATAGCGGTTGAGAGAACTTTCCACATCACTTACCATCTTATCCTTGGCAATGATTATAATCAGACACAAAAAGAAAACTATTACTGTCACCGGCACGAGAAAATGCAAATCAACGGAAAGTTGTTTAAACAACCGTTTCATCCGCTTCATCATTTTTTATCATTGCCCTTGTTTTTCACTTTTTCCTGCATCTCCCACCATGTGATATCCTCAACCTTTTCAGCTGTAATATACATATCGCTGTCAAACGGCCACTCCGGATGAACACATCCCACACATGGAGTATTGCTCTTAATGCAGAAATTAGTATTGCCATTCCAGTTTCGAATCGGACAGTCTGAATATGTGACAGGCCCCCGGCATCCTTTTTTAAGAAGGCAATTAGTTTTGTCTTTTGCATAATCGGATAAATATAAATCCTGGCTGAAATGCTGAAATCTGTTGCAGTGGTTATGAATGGTGTCTTTATAATATTTTGCCGGGGTTTTCAGTTCCGTCATTTTTGGAATTTTGCCGGTGGCTGCAATATAGGAGATACTGCCCATAAGCCAGTCCGGATGCACAGGACAGCCGGGAACGCGCAAATACGGCTTGTTAATATTTTGCATATCAAGATATTCGATAAGAGATACAGCTCCGGTCTCATTATTCACAGCTGCCGGAATACCACCGTGCGAGGAGCATGTGCCGGAAGCCACTATCATCGAAGCTTTTTCCACAGCGGGTTTCATAAATTCTTTTAAAGGCATGCCTCCGATATTGCATGCGTTGGGAATGCCCAAAGGGATACTTCCTTCAAAGACAAGGATATAGTCATCGTTTTTTACAGTTTTCTCAAGCATTTCGAGATAACCATCCGAACTTTCAAAGGAGAGCATGGGATGCACCTGCAGGGAAATAATATGTCTGATAAACTGCAGGAAATCCGTTTCATTGCCATACATCATGGAAATTGAACACCCGGCGCAAACCTGCCCCTGGACAAAAACAACTTTTATCCTTTTTTCCTCAAGTTTGATAAAACCGTCAAAAACATCAGCCGCAAAAGCTTTACTGCCAAACAGCAGCATGGAAAGTTTTGCACTGTGTTGCAGCAGCTGTCTCCTCGTTAGCATAAACCACCTAATGTATTGAGCATGCCGTACACGGATCGAAACTCCGCACTACCCTTTCCGCCTGCAGCTTTATTGAGGCATCATCGGAAGATTTTACACCGATAAGTGCTTTTTCCACTATACCTTTCAAACTCTCCGTCGAAGGCCCGAAATTCCAGGTGGATGGCATTACCATATTATACTCATCAATCCTGCCGTCCACTGCTGAAATTTTATGCATCAGATCTCCTCTGGCAGCTATTGAGGTTGCAAAAGCTGAGCCTGTGATTTTTTGGTTTGGATCCACAGTTATGATATTATCATCACCGGGTCTGTATTTTGAAACCAGATCAAACAAATACCGTAAAATTATTTTGCATTCGACAACCCTCGCCAGTAATCTGGACATCGTTGAAGAAAGAACATCACCTTTATAGTATTTCGAAGTTTCAGCAGAGATTGTTTTATTGTGGCTTATCAACAGCCTTGCTATAGGCCCGGTTTCCATCGGCAGTCCGTCATATCTCGGCGCCTTTATCCACGAGTAAGCATTATTCTTACCATAGTTTGGTTTTCCGTCATCATCATAATATGAGGATACGAGTCTTTCACTTATTTTACTATAATCCAGAGGATACAGGTTACTGCCGTATAAAACACCTTCTTTAAAAAGCGGCTCACCGTTCATTGAAAGTGATTCATACCCGAAAAAACGATCGTAAGTTGAGCCGATACCGAAATATTCCGGAAAATATTCGCACAATATCTGCACATCTTCGTAATAATCCTGAATCACAAAATCAGCGGTTTCTTCCAATACCTTGTGATATGTATACAGAGAATCCAGTGTAACATCCGTTGTGATACCTCCCGGCAGTAAAGCATGGCAAAAGGGTGTTTTTGCTCCGAGTATTGCAAGTCCGGAAGCTGCTTTAGACCTCACATCAATGGCTTTAAAATAATTACGAACCATTCTGATACACAAATCTTTATCCCGTATAAACTTTGCATTTTCTTTTCTTTTCAAAAACGGGTTGGAAGGGCGGGTTATAAGCTCTTTTATTTTAAGGAGATTTCTGTCAGTCCCAGAATATTCACTGATAACATTAAAATCAACATAATCAGGCAGACAAAGATTATAAAAATGAATGATGTGATCGGTTATAATGTGCAACCCCAGAATCAAATCCCTGAGAATCAGACCGTTAAACGGAACATCCACTTTGTACAAGCTTTCAATAGCTTTTACCGAAGCAACCCCGTGGACCTCGTGGCATATACCGCAGACACGCTGGGTAATCCGCGCAGCATCAAAAGGATGCCTGCCATGGAGAATTTTTTCAAAACCCCGATACATTTCGCCATGAACTTTCGCATCTTTGACTGTGCTGGATTCCTCTTCCACACTGATTTTCAAATGCCCCTCAATACGGGTGAGAGGATCTATTTTTAAACTTTTTGACATAAGAATCTTACCTTTTGGTAAAGCAAAATACTACTCAAAACAACATCTTAATCGTACAATTTATAACACTTTTAATCAAGTTTCATTATTTTAGCAACCTCCCAAAAATTACACATTAATAGCCGTAAGGCGTGATGCGTGATAGGTAATACGATATGGGTGATGTGGAGACAGTGGAGGCGCCAGGAATATTTAGAGTTTTTAAGGTTTATTCAAAATTCACGTTTTAATTGTTTCTTTCTTTTGGCGATATTTTCTTTCGCACCCAGAAAAGACCGGCAACTACAGCAAGCAGAAACAGAATATTGTTGTTTCCACTGGTTCCGGCGATTGAGCATCCACCGCCGCCACCGCCGCCATCGTTTTCACTATTTGCTGTAGTATCATCTTGACTTGTACCGTTATCAGCAACAAATTCTGCCTCGAGATAATTATAAAGATTTAATTTTTTCAACTCACCCACAGATGTATTTATAGATTCTGCATTTGTTATTAAATCATATTTGCTGAATTGACCTTTATCAATATATCCAAGCGCAGCAGCCGCAGTTACAAAGGGAGTAGCCATGGAAGTACCGTATTCATAAGCGAAGGCATCAGGCGAGCTGCTTGCTGATACTCTGACGGCATCGATACTTGCCTGACTCCCCACAGATCCTTCTAAGCATATTCTTAAAGAGAAATTTTGGGACGCCGCAGGAATATCTGTTATACCATAGATGTAATCCATATTGTTGAGTCCTGACTGTGTTAGCAAATTTGTCCAGTTTTGACTCTCAGTTGACCAGTCGACAAATATTCTTGAGCCAGAAGAAGCTTTCATGCTGATTATTATATTTTTATATCTGTAATCAGGTAAATTAGAATCGAAAGGCCCCATGGAAATAGAGTTAGTAGCATTATCTGAACAAGCACTTTCACTTGGAAGTATTATTTTGGCATGACCGCTGCCATCAAGGCTCCATCCTCCATTAAATGTAGTTAAAGAATTATTACCTTCAAATTCATCTCTGAAAGCATCTTTATATTTATCCAGTAAATTCAAAGAATCCGGTTTTGCAAGATATTCTGCATAAGTTGAAAAAATACTTTCTCCAGGGGCGTAAATATCTACCCAATCGCCATAGTTACTGTATTGAGAGAGCCCATTGTTTTTATCTGTAGCACCTACTGCAATCACATTTTCATAACCGGCAGGATAATCTTTAGCTGTTTCATTATCATTTCCGGCAGCTGCAAATACATGGATTCCACTGTCTACAAGCTGTTGTATGGCAGTTTGTTCTTCATTTTCAAAGGTATTGCCTCCAAAACTCATATTTACAAACTTTATATTGTGTCCACTTTCTTTTAAATCTAAAATCTTACTAATAGCTTTCAATTCAGCAGTGAAATCGATTTTATCTGAGCCACAAGTCACTTTCATGTTTAAAATTTTTATGTTATTATTGCTAACTCCTGCTACGCCGAAAGTATTATCTGTCACTGCACCTATAATCCCGGCAATATGGGTTCCGTGGCCTATCTTATCATAATTGGTTATACTTTCATTATCACAAAACTCAAAACCATAATTGCCGTAATCTCCGCCAGTCAGAAGATTACTCTCTAAATCCGGATGGTTCCATGCAATGCCTGAATCCATGACAACAACAATTGGCGTCTCTTGGGATTCTATGAAAATATCCATTGCCTCAGGCCAGTCGATATCAGTGTCAGCAGTGTTATGCAAGCTCCACTGATTATTATAAAATTCATCATTAGGTGTATATTTCAATTTACGTTCTGGGGGATTTATTTCTTTTACCGTCGAATTGTCAAATATAGACTCTATCATTTCTTTTTCGCCGGATAAGTACACACTATCGCCAATTTTTATAACTTTTACATTTTCAGGAACAATTAAAGCCGGATCTTTTGAACCGGTATATTTAAACAGGACATTTTCGGCAAAAGCAGTCAAAGCAATCAGGCAAAAGAAAACAATCAAAATTTTACGCATTTTAAACTCCATAACAGCATGACGTTATACAACATAAAACAGAGCTTTGCACAATTAATCCTCATTACCCATACAATTTTTTATAAAATTCCACAAAATCCCTGTCGGATTTAAGAATATGATTAATAAACCACTGATTTAAATCAAAGTATATGTATTTTAGAATATCATCAGCTGAACCATTATTGCTGCCTTCTTTGAAACGGTCGATTTTACCTACCATATCAATAAAGTCTTTGTGCTCCCATTTGTGAGCTCTTTTGCGCGGATATCCCGATTCTTCCATTAACTTTTCTTCTTCATTAAAATGAATATGTGTATATTTAATCAAAAAACAATGCACCTTTTCCAGATCTTCATTCGATGCTTTATTTATTACTCTTGAAACAAATTTATCCATAAAAGTGAATAAAGATTTATGCTGTGCATCAATAATCTTAACACCAGTGATAAGTTTTCTTGAAAACATTCTGCTGTTAATATAAGGAATCAGCTCATATTTAACTTTCATTAAATAATCGTTATAAATTTTTTCAGTCAATTTTTGCATCTGCGAAAGATTTTTTATATTTTTACCGCCGTAGTAAACCTCAAGTTCCAGCAATAAATTATTTAAATCCGGCAGACATTTTTCAATACCGCTGTTTATAGCGTTTTTATTCTGGTAAGAACAGCTGTCCATCAGAAGATCCGCATATTTTTTAAAGTTCTCCAATGTGGAGACACAATGCTTCAGTTCCTTTGTTTTAATTTTTTCGGGAGAGGTGTCAATTATTCCTTGGAGTAATAAGCTGACATCATCGAAACTTTTTGACAGTGTGTTAACATTAAAAGTCTTTTTTTCACTCATATATTTATCCTTATAATTATTCGGATTTTAACCTATTCATAATCATATTTCAATCTTATACCATAAAAATGTTTTGAATTTTTTTCAAATATGCTTGAAGTCAACGCAAAAAGACATATTTTACTTAAAAAGGAGGTCAATATGAAAAAATTAATATTTTTTATAACTTTTGTAATCTGTCTTAGTACATTTACTGCGGCAATTGCAGAAACCAAGCCTGTTCAATTCAGTCTGACACCTGATGTAGCTCTTTATGACCAGAGCACTTACATAAAAGGCTTAACTCTGAACATTTGGGGTGAAAATCCTCACTCAGCTCTGGCATTGGGACTTGTAAACGGATCTACCGGCAACAGCAAGGGTTTCAGCTGGAGCATGTTCCTGAATTACGCGGAAAATTATAAAGGTGTTCAGTGGGCGCCGGTCAATTACACAAAATCGGATTTTGTGGGTTGGCAGTCTGGAATACTTAACTACACAAAAGGCTACGCAAAAGGGCTGCAGTCCGGCTTTGTAAATTATGCCGGCAGTTTCACCGGTTTACAGCTCGGTTTTGTAAATTATGCTGCAACAATGGATAAGGGCGTCCAGATTGGTCTTGTAAACATCATTCCGGAGAATGAATGGTTTACTAACCTGCCGAATGAGTTTGCAAAGGGAATGACCATAGTTAACTGGCGCTTCTAAAAAAATAACTCTGCCCCGGAATTAATCAAAAAGATTTCGGGGCATTTTAACGAACATCAGACAAAAAATTCTGTAGTCTTCGGTTCATCGCTGTTTTCTGCCATTTCTTTAATCCGCTTCTCAACTGCTTTGTGATCATAAGGATAAGCATCTTCCGGACAGATTTTCACACATCTATTACACATTATACAGTTTTCCTCTGCTTCAGGATAGGGGTTAAAACGCAAGGCAAATACGGGACAGATCTCGACACATTTTCCGCACTTAACGCATAAATCTTTATCAGCTTTTTTAGGAGGAAGAAAATTTTTTGCAATATCAAGATTTTTTTCATTTGCATCTTTCTTCATTTTCTCAGTCTGATAGTCCATAACTTTTAAACCTATACCAAAATCACCTTTACTGCCGTCAATTTTCCCCAAGATTTGATTTGTAAAATCAGAAACTATTTCTAAATCGTTATTATCAGGTTTGCCCATATTTAAAGGATGCTCAGCCTCCCACATAGAGGAATGTTCTGCCAATATCTTGCACGCCCCAAGTACCGGAATATCCTTTTCGGTTAGAATTTCATACATATCATAAAGCGCGAGACCGCTGGATACACCGCCCCAGGTTGCAGTAATTACAGCGTTCGTATTTCTGTTTTCCTTAAGCTGCTCAATAATATTTACAATCTGTGGTAACGGATGGTCAACATAAACGGGGGTAAAAAACCACACGCACTTTTTTTCATTCCGGTTAATATCGTTGACTACATTCTCAAAGTTTTCTAAACGATATAAATCTTGATTTTGAACTATTGCATGAGAGCTTTTCAGGTCTTTTTCAACTTGCTTAACTGCTCTTTCCGTTCCTCCGTTTGGTGATAAATAAACAAGAATATGCCTCATATACTGCACCTCTTATAGCTGATGATTTTTGTAAACTTAACAGTGAAATTCTATTTAAACAATTGGGAATTTATCCTTAAAGAACCTTTACACAAAATATTTTTAATTATCTCTTTTTGAGCATTTTCATTGTTTTTTGACTTATGCATATTATACTTTGATATGTACATTTATATTAGGGCTGATTCTTTTGAAAAAGAAAACTACTGACACTGAAGAAAAAGGAAAACATAAATATTTTGACATTCACCCTCCCGTATTCTGGCCATCTACAATACTGTTGTTCACTTTCATAATTATTACAGTTACTTTTGAAGACTCCATGGACAAAGTTTTTACCACCGTTCAGACTGCCATTTCAAACAACTTAGGCTGGTTCCTCATTATATCTGTAAATATTTATCTTTTTTTCATGCTTTATATAGCTTTCGGCAAATACGGTAATATACGACTTGGCGGTAAAACCGCCGTCCCGGAATTTTCCAAGGCATCGTGGTTTGCGATGCTTTTTTCGGCAGGAATGGGTATTGGCATACTTTTTTGGAGCGTTGCAGAGCCTATTTATCATTTCACAGAACCGGTTTTGGGCAGTCCCAACACTACGGAAGCTGCAAAGCAGGCAATGCTTATAACTTTTCTGCACTGGGGATTTCATCCATGGGCTATTTATGCACTTGTGGGTATGTCGCTGGCATTTTTTGCTTTCAACAAGGATATGCCTTTAGCTATAAGGTCAATATTTTACCCGTTACTGGGCAAACGTGTCTACGGGAAACTTGGAGACACAATTGATGTGCTGGCGGTTCTTGCCACACTCTTCGGGCTTGCAACATCATTGGGATTTGGAGTACAGCAAATCAATTCCGGTCTTCATCACCTGTTTGGAATGCCTTTTAATATTTACTTTCAGATCATACTCATGGCTGTGGTCACATCGGCAGCTTCCCTTTCAGTTATTTCCGGACTTGACCACGGAGTAAAAAAACTTTCCGAGATAAATATGCGCCTTGGTATACTTTTACTTGCATTCGTACTTGTGGCGGGTCCCACGCTGTTCATCTTTGAGACTTATGTACAAAATATTGGCGCATACCTCAACGATTTCTTTAAAATAAGCTTCTGGTCCGAAGGTTACACACGCTCGGATTGGCAGAATTCCTGGACAATATTCTACTGGGCATGGTGGATCTCTTGGTCACCTTTTGTGGGGATGTTTATCGCCCGGATTTCAAGAGGACGTACACTTCGGGAATTTGTACTGAGTGTCCTTCTTTTTCCGGCATTATTGACATTCTTATGGCTGACGGCTTTCGGCGGCTCGGCCATCTTTTTTGAAACAAACCAGGCGGGGTTGATTTCTGAAGCAGTAAAGGGGAATGTTGCCGTTTCGATATATGAGTTGTTGAAAAATTTGCCGATGGGTACTGTAGCCAATTTTTTTGCCGTAATGCTGGTATTTAGCTTTTTTGTAACTTCATCCGATTCCGGCTCCCTTGTGGTGGACACTTTTACTTCCAGAGGTAAACTGACTTCTCCTGTAACACAGCGCTTATTCTGGGCAATTATGGAGGGTGTTGTGGCAGCCGCTCTTCTTTTCGGAGGCGGACTGGGTGCCCTGCAAACCGCTTCAATCACTACAGGTCTTCCTTTTTCCATAATTCTCCTTTTAATGGTCTGGAGTTTAAAAAAGGGACTTGCAAAAGAATATGAAAGTGAACAGCTTAAAGAGAAAAACAAGGAGAGAGAAAATTACCTTCAGCTCATCCGTGACTTGGTCGAAAACAGCGACAAAATGAAAAGTAAATCACCAACAAAGGTAAATAAATTTAAAAATGAAAAATAAGGTAAATTTATATGAAAATTATTAATCACATACTTCTTTGTCTGGATTTATCCGAAATCGATGAGGATATTGTCCATTACAGCGCTGTAATCGCTAAATCATTCAATGTTGAAAGAATAACCCTTACCCACATCATACAACCTTCCGATCTCCCAAAAAAAGATGAGGATTCTCTAAATGAAGTAAGAAACTCTATAAATGAAATGATTTCTACAGAATTTGAAAATTTTCTCAAAAAAGAACTTGAGGATAATGTGATAATAAATATTTACAGCCAGATTGCAGAAGATGAAGGGCTGGAAACTATTGTTTCAAATGTTGAAGATATGAATGTGGATATGCTTGTGATAGGACAGAAATACGGTGAATACAGACAAAAATTCCACAGCAGAAAACCATTTGCTGAATCGAATTGTGATGTGTTGTTTGTACCGGAAAATCCTCCCTTACAAGTAAATAGAATTTTATGTGCAATCGATTATTCTGATGTTTCAAAAGCTGCTTTTGCAAAAGCCTTCTATTTGCACAAAAATCAAAACAGCGAGTTAATTTGTTACTATCTGCAGGATATCAGCCGCACTTATTTTCCTGCAACCACAAGCACAAGCGAAAACTATATACAGTCGAAAGCGGAAACAAAACACAGGGAATTTTTATCACAATTTAGCTTAAATCCTGAGGATTATCCTCTCAAGATTGGTATTGGTGAGCAATTAACAAGTGAAGCGGAAAAGCTTTACAAAGCAGCCGATGAAAATGAGGCCGACCTGATTATTATCGGAGCATCAGGAAAAAGATCCAACGAAACATCCCTTCTGGGCAATATTGCCGAAACCTTAAGAAGAATGGATACCTATATTCCTATCATGATTACCAAAGATTTTGGAAATAAGGATTTGCTCACACAGCTGTTTTCCTGAATACAGAGTATTTACATTAAAAGAGCCTTTTTTCGTAAACTATTTATAACTCTTTAAAACTAATTAAACCCGGGAAGTGGAAATAACCAGTTAAATGTGGTACAGTTATTCTTGACGAAAAAGGTTAATTACACTATAAATTAGAATTATTAAAATACAGGAGGTCTTTATGGCAATCTATTCGTGGAAAGTATCATTAAGTGTTGGCATTGACGAGATCGATTCTCAGCACAAGCAATTGATAAAATATATAAATGACCTTTCAGAAATTATAGACAGAAAAGCACCTCAGGAAGAGGTCAGAAAAATATTCGATGCTCTTTTTGAATATACAAGAAATCACTTCTCTCTTGAAGAAAAACTTATGGAAAAACACGGATATCCGCTTTATGAAGCTCATAAGAAAGCACATGACAATTTCTGTGAAAAAGTTATCGCTTTTTTTGAAGACTATTCGAAAGGTAAACCGGTGGAAGAGAAGTTGGTCACCTATCTGGGCACCTGGCTTATTACACATATTGCTAAAGACGATAAAGACTATGAACCGTTCATGAAGTCTGCTATTGAAAAAGAAAGTAAATCAAAATGGTACCAAAGTCTCATTAAGAAGATATGGAAAAAGTAACTTAATAAAAACAAGTTAAGTTCTTCGGAAGAAAGCTTTTAATCATAATTCCCGCAGAAAATCTTTAAGCTCTTCCAGTTGAAACGGTTTTGTAAGAGCGCCTTTAAAGCCGTAATCTTCGTAATCAGCCATTACAGGATCATCAGCGTAGCCGCTGGATACCACACAGACAGCATCAGGGTCGATTTCAAGTAATTTGGCGACTGCTTCCTCTCCGCCCATACCATTTGGAATAGTCAAATCCATAATGACCACGTCATAGCGTTTTCCTTCTTCCAGTGAGTTTTTATATTCTTCCAGTGCAGTCTCCCCATCAGGTACACAGTCCACATTGAAATTAAAGCTTTCAAGATATATTTTCACCGAATCGCATATAAGGTCGTCATCCTCCATAAGCAATACTCTTAGTTTTTTATCTTTTTTGAACTCTCTCACATATGTTTTTTCGTCACTTTCTTCTCTGCAGACTGCCGGCAGGTAAATAAAAAATGTTGTTCCCGCTCCGGGGGTTGATTCAACATCGATATAACCACCGTGCTTTTGAATTATTGAGTATACTGTTGCTAAACCCAGGCCGGAGCCTATCTCTTTCGTAGTGAAGAAAGGGTCGAATATTTTACCAATATCCTTTTTCTTAATCCCTTTCCCCTCATCTTTGAAAATTATTCTCACATACTTTCCTTTTTTGACTGCAGGAATTTCAGACTTTTCGGTGTCAATATTCTCCATTGTTACATAAAAGTGACCGCCTGCAGGCATAGCCTGTTTTGCATTTATCACAATATTGGAAATTACCTGCCGTATCTGTCCCTTATCCACCAAAACAGGCCATAAATTTTCATCCTTCTCAAAAACAGCTTTAACATTACTACCCGACAAATCAAACTCCACAGTCTTTTTCACAATTTCACCAATATCAGCTTTTTTCTTTAAAGGCTCTCCGCCTTTTGAAAATGTGAGCAGCTGGTTTGTAAGACTTGTTGCCCTGTCCATTGCTTTTTCTGCAGAATTTAAGGCGTTATAAGCCGGATGATCTGCTTTCAGCTTCATTTTAGCCAGTGAAATATTGCCGAATAACGCTGTTAATAAATTATTAAAATCATGGGCTATCCCTGCAGCCAGTGTTCCGACACTCTCAAGCTTCTGCATCTTAAACAGCTCATTACGTGCTCTTTTTCTCTCTTCTCTTATTTTGAACATCCGGATTCCATAGGACAAATCCTCGGCAAGGTTTTTAAGAAGATTCAATTCATCTCTGCCGAATGCATCCGGATCTTTTGCATAAATATTTAAAGCTCCGAACACCTCATCGGCCTCTTTTAAAGGAAGGGCTATAGAAGATTCATAACCTCTTTTCAATGCCTCATCCCGCCATACTTTATACTCCAGATCCGTGAGTATATTCCTGCAAATCTCAGGTACACCTTCACGTATGCATTTACCGGTGGGGCCACGCCCTTTCGGATTGTCCCCCCAGCTGATTTCAACATTTTCAAGATAATCATCTTTGAAACCATAATGCGCCACAGGCTTAACTGTTTTGTTTTCATCACGCTGAACCAGCCCAACCCATGCCAGTTTGTAGTCTCCCTTCTCAACAATAATTCTGCAGATATTATCCAGCAGTTCTTTTTCACTCTTAGCCCACACCATCGCCTCATTACAGGCGCTCAGTGTCTTCAGTGCCCTGTTGGATTTCTTCAAAGCTTTTTCAGCTTTCAAACGAGCTGTTATATTTTTCAGGACACAGTAGGTTTGCTTAAAACTGCCGTCTTCATAATATCCTATACTCCCCTCCTGCAGCATATCAATATAATGACCGTCCTTGTGGCGGATTTTCAGATGAACGTCGTGTGCGTACCCGCGTTTTTTAAAAATCTCAAATTTTCTCGGAAAATTTTTTCTAAAGTCCGGATGCAGAAAATCCCCTATCCATCTGCCCACCGCCTCATCCTTATTGTAACCGAAGGTCCTGAGCCAGGTGGGATTTACGTCCATTATATATCCGTTTTCATCAAGGGACTGATAAGAAAGGGGCGCATTCTCATAAAGCGTTCTGTATTTTTCACTGCTCTCTTTTAAAGCCTCCCGCATATTATACTCTTCCGTCACATCCCGGAAGACCATTACAACCCCTGTGATTTCACCGTCTTTATTTTTTATGGGGGCTGCAGAATCAGCTATCTGATACTCAAATCCATCTTTTGAAACGAGAAGTGTATGATTGGCAAGTCCAATAACCCTTCCTGTATTAACCACGTTTTCCACAGGATTTTTAATACTTTTGCCGGTTTGGGCATTTCTGATCTCAAAAATTTCAGAAAGCGGTTTTTTAACTGCATACGTAGCATCCCAACCTGTAAGTTTTTCAGCCACAGGGTTCATCCTTTCTATTCTACCCTGAGAATCTGTTGATATAACCGCATCACCGATGGAGTTGAGCGTAGTACGCAGATTTTCTTCATTCTTAGTGATCTCTGCATTTTTTAATTTAAGCAAATCTCTCTGCCGGATAACCATCAATAAAAAAACAAAAACGGGCAGTGTCACAACCACAAAAAACCATACACCGTACTGCCTTAATATATCACTCAGATTAATTTCCCCCCAGTTTTCAAAAGGTCTTGCCTTAACGGCTTTCAGGCAGTCTTCCACACTCTGATAGTTGTCAGGTATTGTCCAGCCGTCGATATGAGCATTTTTTGCAGCTTCGAAATCCGGCTGCATATTCAAAAGAGCTACTGCCACTTTCTCAGCCAAACCGGTATTTGTATGTGCAGCCTTTGATATCGGCCATTCGGGATAAAGACGTGTGGAAGATACAAAGGGGAAGTTTTCATAATTTTGTCTGTTTATAATTTTGAAATTACTTATTTCTATCACGCCTTCGGAATCCATACGCTCCAGCGTTCCCGTACGTACCGAACCGGCATCAACTTCACCCTTCTTAACCGCTAAAACAACTGCATCATGGGTTCCGCCGAAAAGCAACTTCGAAAAATCTTCATCGGGAGTAATATTTGCCAATAAAAACTCCCTTTTTGCCATCAACCAGCCGCCGAAAGAAAACGGATCGACAGCCATAAACGATTTTTCCTTTAAATCTTTAAAAGAATTAATATCCTCTCTGTTTTTTTTCGTAAAAACCACTCCGGCAAAAAATTCTGATGTTTTACCGTTGTATTCGTTGATAAGAGTGGCAATTCGTTTTGCTCCGAAGTCATACTCCAGAGCAACATAATAAGCTGAATTTGTAATAAAGAAATCCACACTACCATTTTCCGTAGCTTTAAAAATCTCATCAAAATCAAGGGGCACAATTACAAAATTATAGCCTTTTACCTCTCTGTCCAGATATTCGGCTGTTGCCTTCCATCTGTCAAATACTACTGTCTCACCACGTTTTGCCAGAACCCCTATGCGAACATTTTTTTCCGATGCATGAGCGCGAAGGTAAGAAGATTGAATAAAAATAAACATAAACAAAATGAAAAAACATACTGCAGATAATTTCTGCTTATTCATATTATTTTTCCCGGCATAAGCCATTTTGTATCTATTTAAAAACCGATAAAACAATGAAATCCAATAAAAAATTATTCACTGATCTTGCCTATTGGCAATATTTTTCATAATCAATTCTTTTGCATATCACCCCCTGTTACCAAATCGGGATAATTGTAACAGCAATAAAAAGTTTGATTCATGTAAATTCAACATTTGTAAACCGTTTCACAGTATTTATAATAAAATTTATACTTCTATATTATTATAATTCACGGTTAAACGTTAAGCAAGCAAATCGAAAAAAGACCGGAAAGTTTTTTAAACTATATGTTAATACCAAAGTGGTAATATTATGTTTAACAAATGGTTGTAACAGTTGACCGGCAGTTTTATATATGAGATATATAAAAAATAAGAAAATTTAAAAAAGAGGTGAAAAATGAAAGTTTTTGCAGTCAATGCCAGCCCCAGAAAAGACGGAAACACTGCACTGCTCATTAATAAAATATTTTCAGTGCTGAATGATAACAATATCGAAACGGAAATGTACCAGCTGGCAGGAGAAACACTTCGTGGATGCACCGCCTGCAGAACATGTTTTGAAAAGAAGAATATGCAGTGCGTTTTTAAAAATGACTGCCTGAATAAAATCGTGCAAAAAACCGCTGAAGCAGATGGTATAATTTTCGGATCGCCCACGTACTTTGCAGATGTGACCGCAGAGATGAAAGCAATTATTGACCGTCTGGGATATGTAAACAAGGCAAACGGCAACTTTCTTAAACGTAAAGTGGGTGCCGGAGTAAGTGCGGTGAGAAGAGGCGGAGCAAACAGGGTTTTTGACACATTTAATCACTTTTTTCTCATTAATGAAATGATAGTCCCCGGTTCTGTATACTGGAATTTCGCTTTCGGACGTAATATCGGCGAAGTGGAAAATGATGAAGAAGGTATGCAGACTATGGAAGCTCTCGGTGAAAACATGGCATGGATTATGGGGAAAATAGGTGGAGTCAATTAGAGGTCTATCCCGCCGCTTAATCTTTATTGAGGTCGGAGGGATCTCTTTTTTGTATATTTAAAGCTTTGAATAATTTCTTAGTTGTTCAAAAGTTTCGTTGATTATTATAAAAAAAATGATTATACCACTTCCTATGAAAAATATAGATTTCAAACACATACTCTTTCCGGTTTTAAGTGCTATACTGCTTATATTGGCATCCCCCGGCGTTTTTTCAAGCTACCTGTCCTTTTTCGCACTTGTTCCTCTTTTGATGATCACAAGGAAATCCGACAACAGAGAACTTATTATCTCAATAATAATCTTTTGCCTTGTCTATTATCTGATAAATCTCAAATGGATAACCATAGCGGTAAGCCACTTCGGTAACGCCCCTCTTTTTGTAGGGTATGCTGTACTAATTTTTTTTATTGTCTATCTGGCTGTTTACTGGGCTGTTTTTCTATATTTTTTTCGCAGCGGCTACGGGATAGTTTTGCTCAGCCTCCTTTTTGTAATTTTGGAAATCATTCGCGGCAGATTGTTCACCGGTTTCCCCTGGCTGAATTTCGGCAGTTTCACCTACAATATTCCGTTTTTCAAACTCAATGCCTCACTAATAGGTGAACAGGGGTTAAGTTTTCTGTTAATTCTTTCAAATCTGTTGATATTTCAATTCATACATTCGAAAAAAGTAAAATATCTGGGTGCTTTTGTTGCTCTTGTATTAATAAGTTTTGGCAGCGGATATATTTTGAATTCGGCAGCCAGCCATGCTGAGGAAAAAATCTCTTTTAGAATTATCCAGCCCTCTTACAAACAGGAAAACAAATGGATACCGGCAAAAAAAGAAGATATAACAAACAATGTACTTGGTATGCTTGAAAAAAATATGGATACAAAAAGCGATATAATTGTTTTGCCTGAGTCCGTATTTCCAGCTTTCACTGCAAACGAAAAAAATTTATACTCCCAAATACAAAAGCTTTCAAAACAAAAACCGATTGTTTTCGGAAGTATCCGTTTAAACAAAAACGGAAGTCAAAAAATAAAACTATTCAACAGTGTTTACTACATTAATGACAATAATACAAAGATTTACGACAAAATCCACCTTGTACCGTTCGGTGAATATTTTCCTTTCAAGACTATATTCAAACCGATAAACTACTACTTTTTCGGGGATGCTGAGGATTTTACCAGCGGAGATTCCGTGTCCGTTTTTATGTACAACGGCACCAAAATGTCGCCTTTGTTATGCTATGAGGGCGCCTTTACTAATCTGGTGAATAAAGTTAAACGAAACGATGCAGATATCCTGATGTTACTCACCAATGACAGCTGGTTCGGCAAATCATTCGGCAGATACCAGCATCTTGCCATAGATGTAATAAGAAGTATTGAGTATGGAATGCCTGTTATAAGAGCGGCTCAGTCGGGAATTTCAGGCTGTATTACCCCCGATGGTAATGTAAAAGCACAAACTCAGATCGATGAAAAAACAGCTATTTCATGCAGTGTATCCTCCGAAGGAAGTTCCACTCTTTTTGGAAAACTGGGTTATTCATGGCTTCTTATTTTTATAATTTTTTATGCGGTCAAATGGATAACGACCTATTCCAGAAAATAGGTCACAATGAACGTTTGATATTGATTTTATCAGAAGTTAGTTGTATTAATGAAATAATAGAAAGGAAAATTGGAGGAAATTATGTTTGGTTTGGGAACACAGGAACTTTTGATTATTCTGGTGATTGTAATGGTCATTTTCGGAGCGGGAAAACTCCCCCAAATAGGTGAAGGTATGGGGAAAGCAATAAAAAACTTCAAAAAATCAGCTAAAGAAGCAGAAGATGCCATAGATATAACTCCTGATGAAGACGAAAAAGCTGAAAACAAGGATGAAGAAAAGAAAGACGAAAATAAAAAGGCATAAATGTCTTATCTCGCAATCGATGTAGGAACGGGAACTCAGGATGTTTTGATATACAAAGAAGGGGAATTACTGGAAAATTCCCCTAAGCTGATATATCCAGCCCCCACAAAATTATTCTCCGAAAAAATCAAAAATTTTGAAAATGATCTTTTTATAAACGGTGCTACCATGGGTGGTGGTCCGATAACAAAAGCCCTCAGGAACCACATCGACAAAGGATTCAATGTCTTCATTTCCAAAGATGCTGCCCGGACAATCAAGGATGACCTTGAAAAGGTTGAGTCATGGGGATTTCATATTGTTGAAGCCGTCGAAAATCCCCATCTGGAATTATCCGATATAGACTTCGAACTTTTTGAAATACTGAAAAAGAAGGCTCTCTACGAGGAATTCGACAAAATTCTTATTGCAGTCCAGGATCACGGCTTTATAAAGGGGCAGTCTGACAGAATTACCCGAATTGATTTTCTTAAAAAATTTCTCGATGGCGATCTGTCAAAGGCTTATTTTGATAAGAACACTCCAATCCCTCAGAATTTCAGCAGATTCAGAAGTATCAGAGAAACAATTTCAAATTATTGCAGTACTGATTTCGCAATAACGGATACAGGAATAGCTGCAGCTCTCGGAGCACTTTACAAAGACAAAGCAAGACCGGCGGTAACAATAGATGTAGGTAACGGTCATACATTCGCAGCCCTTATTCATGAGGAATACAAAATCAGCAGTTTTTTCGAACATCACACAGGTATGCTCGATAGAAAAAAGATCCGTTATTTTATTAATAAAATGATCCGGGGAGAACTTACAAACGAAGAAATTTTCAACGACGGCGGGCATGGTGCTCACCGTTTTTCAGTAAAAAACTGCGCTGAAAATGTGCCTCTTTTCATTACAGGCCCAAACAGGCACCTGTTTTTTGATGGCAATGACAATGTGACTTTTGCATCACCTGCAGGAGACACAATGATTACAGGTTCTGTAGGACTTTTGATGCAGCAGAATGTATTATAAATTATAGATAAACGTAATTGCATATTTATTTGGCATTAGATGATATAGATTTTTCTCCGCCCGGAGGCGGAGAAAAATCTCTTAATGTGATACAATGTGCCAACTATTTATGCTGATCTGCTTGTTAATAACAACTCTTTGGATTAAAAACAAAATGTTGAAAAAAAACTATTTCGGTAAATACAGATACAAAAATTCGTTTTTCCATAATATGCACCCTTTGGCCAAATTCCTCATAATAATATCCTCCATTATTCTGACAGGACTGAGTATCTCGCTCTCAAAAATCTCTGTTTTAATAGCGGTTTTTTTCATATTTCTTGCCGCCTCAAAAATTTCAGCAAAAGAAATTTACTCAATTTTCAGACCTTTTCGCTTTTTGCTCATCTTTACCTTTCTCATTCAACTATTTTTTGACAACAGCGGATTCAATCCGGACAGTCTGAACTATACCGCTGCAGCTGCCGTTACACTAAAATTCTCGCTGATGATACTCTTTTCAGCTATTTTTACAGCTACAACAAGACCTCTGGACATTATTAAAATCCTAAATCTGCTGATAAAGCCTCTGAAAATTTTTAAGGTAAACACTCAGGATATAACTGCATCCGGAATCATTGCTCTGCGGTTTATCCCCCTTTTATTCGAAGAGGCTGACAAAATAAGAACAGCCCAGATACTGAGAAATGATGAGACACATAGAGGTTTCAAACGTATTTTCCAGATAGAGGCTTTCGTTGTGCCGCTTTTTTTCAGAGTTGTTCATTTTTCCGAGCAGATTGCCATAACATTGAAATTCAGAGACAACTGGGAAAAAGTTTACAAATTTGACCGAATAAGAATCCCCGAATTAATCCTAACCGGAGCATATCTGGTTTTACTTGCGGGTCTTTACTATGTATAATATCAAATGTACTGTGGCATACGACGGCACTTTTTTTGCAGGCTGGCAGATCCAGAAAAAAGCCAGAACCGTCCAGGAAGAAATCGAAAAAGCCCTTTCGAAAATGTATAAAACCCGTATTAAAATAACGGGTTCCGGCAGAACCGACTCCGGCGTCCACGCTCTGAATCAGGTTTTCAACTATCATACCCCGGCATTTATACCGGAAAATTCAGTAACATCAGGCTTAAACAGCCTCACCAGCGATGACATCGTAATAAAAGAAATAGAATACGTTTCGAACGATTTCCATGCCACAAAATCCGCAATAAGTAAAACATATGAATATCTCATACTCAATACGGCAAAACCTTCCCCCTTTTACAGGAATCACTGCTGGCACATCAGTGATTATATCGAACCGGGCAAACTGGAAAAGATCCTGAAATTATTTGAAGGAACTCACGATTTCAGCTCCTTCTGCAAAAAAAGAAGTATAGTGGATAAACCTATAAGGACAATTAACACCACAAGTGTCCGGCAAATCCGGGATTTTCTGAAAATCGAAATAAATGCAGACGGTTTTCTTCACAATATGGTACGTAATATCGTGGGTACAGCATTGCATGTATACAGAAAAAAACTTAATCCGGAAATCATAAAAGACATGTTTAATGCAAAAGACCGTTCTGCAGCCGGACCCACTGCTCCTGCAAAAGGCCTGTTTTTAAAAAAGGTCTATTACTAACCTTCCGGCAGTCTTATATTACCCACAGCCTCAAAATAAATATATTTTTCATACCACCTGCTGAATTTTTCATCTATAATTTTTTTATCGTTATCCGAAAGTTTCGGAAATTCAGCTTCGTATTCTTCTTTCAGGCGTTTTAAACGTTCGTATTCATCATCGTAGAGATATTCTTCCCTGTCACTAAGCTCGGTTATCTCCTTTTTCAATCTCAGAATCTTATTAACCATATCCTCTCCTCTTCGTTTTTTAGAAAAGATATAAATTATATAAACTAAATCAACACTAAAATTGTTCAAGGTTCAAGGTTCAAAGTTATTGGAAGTAAATTGTTATTTATTGTTATTCTTTGTCATCAGTGGTTATGCATTGGCAAAAGCCTACTCTACCTGCCCTGTTAAAGATAAAAAGTTTATACAGTAGGTACTTAACACTTAATACTTAATACTTAACACTCATTCCCTACCTCACCAATAATTGCCATACCTCTTAAAAAAATGAAAGGATGGCAGCTTTACAAAAAATACCTTTAAAAAAGAATATTATTGATTACATTATTCAATAATGAACTAAACATCAGTTAAAATACACAAGAGGCAGTCAAATTGCTGAAAATCTTACTTTCTATAGTATTTCTTTTTGTTTTTGTGGATTCGGGTTTTTGCTGGGGTTTTAATACCCACATAAAAATAGGTCTGGATATACTGGAAACCACTAATTTTTACATAATAAAAAACTACCCTGTACATTTTCTGCTGGGAAACATTTTCCCCGATTTTTTTAACCTTTTCAAGGATTTATCACAATTCAAAAAGAACCTTAAGACACACAGCTGGAGTACCGTCTCCAAACTGTTTAACAATGCCAAAACGGACGGCGAAAAAGCTTTTTGCCACGGTTATGCGGGGCATTTATCAGCCGATGTGATTGCCCATAACTATCTTGTACCCCAAAACTACCTGCTATACAGCAGAAAAAAACTTTTATCCCACTTTCTGGTGGAAAGTGCTGAGGATTCCTACAACGACAAAAAACTTAAACATACACTTACATATCTTCTGGACAACTCCGTCTTTTACGGCGATCATTTTTTGACAACAATGAATGTTGATAAAAATTATTTTTCACGGGAAATGAATATTTTAAAGCGCAGCATAAAGTACATGGGTATCTTTAAATTATCCGAATTGTCAAAATTCATCAGGGCTAAACAGATCCCTGATTTCAAAGAACGCTGTGTGCACTATCAGGAAAAAGCTAAAGATTATGCCCAAGCTTCAGTTGAAAACGGCTTTACACAGTTTACACGTTATGACCCGTCGGGAAGCAGAGCAATGAAGCAGGCAAAAGATAACAGGAAAAAACTGTTAAAAGATCTGGGTAGAAAACAGCTCAAATCTTTTGACAAAAAAGCCACATTTAAAAAGAATTATTTGATAAATGATAATGATTGATATTCGTTAACATTGAGCAATCCATGAAACACATCGGAAGTGTGGCTCAAGGTTCAACGTTCAATGTTGAATACTCACTCAACCAATACACAAATTAACCAATATACCAATCAACAAATTACCAATTTACCACCCCCCATCTCACTACTTCACTATTTAACACTAATCATTGACAAATTACTTTTCTGTTAACATAGTTATATTAAAAGGAGGTGGCATCATATGAGTGAGAATGTATCCAATGAGGCGCATGATTGGTTTGGATGGATATGCAGTGAATGCGGACATCAAAATCCGGTAAGCCAGACCATTTGTGAGAAATGCCAGAAAGTTACAAAACCACAAAGCGGAAAAACGGAAGAGTGGTCTGATAAAAGTGAAGAAGATACCAATAACCCAAATGATGATGTACAGGTGAACAAATAATTTATTTATCTTTATCCGTTTGCCTGCCCGCCAGCAAACGGGCATAAAAATCCTGCATTTTACCGGAAATTTCTTCTATCGAATAGTGTGAAGCAAAATTCTGAGCATTTTCAGAAAGTTTCATATATAGCTGTTTGTCGGTGAATATCTTTTCCAGCTTTTCCAGCCAAACCCGAGGGTCTTCTTTAGTTTTATACCCGTTGAATTCATTCTGAACAACATCATCGATACCGCTTGACCTGACAGATAGAACCGGCAATCCGGCTGACATAGCTTCCAGAATAACCATTCCCTGGGTTTCCGATTTCGATGCAAAAACAAAAAGATCTGCAGCTGAATAGTAATACCCCATATCATCAGGCTGCACTGCCCCTGTTAAAAAAACCGTTTTTCTGAGATTAAGATCATCAACTTTCTTCTCCAGTTCATCTCTGTAGGGGCCCTCACCAAGCATTATAAGTTTAAAGTCAAAATCAGCCCTATCTTTTACAAAAGCGATAGTATCCAGCAGAAAGTCAAGATTTTTCTCTTTGCCCAGTCTTGAAACCGTAACAAATAAATATTCATCATTTGAAACATACTGGGATCTTATTTTCTCAGCTTTTGTTTTGTCTATAGATTCAAACTTTTTAAAATCAATGCCTGTTGGTAAAACAGTAATATGTGTTTTTACCCCGACAGCACGCAGGTATTCTTCAGCTGAATAAGTCGGCACAACTACACCGTCACATCTGTTTGCAAATCTTCTTACCATATAATGGGAAATAAGATTTCTAAACAACACACCGGGCAGCGGCACATAATGAGCATACAGCTCCAGACGCGTATGATATGTAT